>Ga0209816_1003825_pt1 | contig 10205 bp, 8 predicted proteins | sample CoawatmetaG01DNA_FD_187509 | JGI IMG/M metagenome (GOLD analysis project Ga0209816, IMG submission 187509) | Marine microbial communities from the West Antarctic Peninsula - Coastal water metaG017-DNA (SPAdes) (version 2) | ecosystem: Environmental > Aquatic > Marine > Coastal ... | reverse complement strand
TTACATCTAGTTCTTTAAGGCTATATGAACTTTGATATTTTTTATCTATAAGTTGTGGGATTTGATCTAGGGCTTTTCGATTAATGTCAGTGAATACAACCTTTGCCCCTTCTGCTAATAGCAGTTTGCCGCTTGCTAACCCTAGACCGGAGGCACCGCCAGTTATTAGAGCAACTTTATTTTTTACACGATCCATAAAAAAATTAATTTAACTTTGAAGAAATCCAAGTACTAGTACTAGTACTTTGCATAGAACTTTCGTAACACTCTTGCATGTTGTGTGTTCTTGAGCCATTTTGTCCTATAATAAGAAGATTATCATTTTCACCTTCGACTATTGCATTATTTCCAAGTCTATCTTGTCGAATACATGTTTTAATATCTTTACTACCATTAAAATCCAATACCGAAATAACACCGCCAAGGCCTGAGATTGCCACTTTACCATTAGATAAAGTGATTGCGCTTGTTAGGGTATTTTTCACTCCATTGAAATACTTTTTAAACTCAAATTTATTACCTTCAATTGAGCTAGCAGTAATAATATTACCTGACATTCCAATCAAAATTAATTCATTCTCAGAAATTAATAAAGATGACCAAAGAGATCCTGTATATCCAGTTTCAAATATCGACCAGTTAAGTCCTTGGTCTGAAGAGTGATAAAATAAACCTAATTCACCAGTTACATAAGCATCTTGTCCATTAACCAAAACATTGTTTAAATGTGGCTGAAATTCATCTTCGGTAACAAAAAAATCTTGCCATGTATCACCACCATCTTTTGTGATTAATGATTTGGCAAAAGCACCTACTGCTATACCAGAATTCTCATTAAACATAGAGATCGATAGTAATGGAGCATCAAAAAGTTTATCTTTATATTGAATAGTCCAACTTTGACCTTGATCCGTAGTTTTTAAAATATAAGCATCATGACCAGTAGCCCAACAAATATTTTCATTTACACAATCAATATCAGTTAATGTTTTAGTAGTTGGCACAGTTGCCTGTTCCCAATTAACACCCAAATCATCTGAGTAAATTATAATTCCATGAATACCTACGCCGATAATTCTATTATCTGCATTGTCGACTGCGTTGATTAAGGTTTTATTATATTTACTAGCATCAGCCGCAAAGCCTGTATCTAAATTAAAATTAGCAGCAGATACTGTCGACAGTGTTGCAATAAAAAAACTTATTAATGTTAATATTAAAAATTTCATAAATATAGCAACTCAGTGGATTAGAAGCGCAGTCTACTTTACTTTATTTATATTGAAAGTAAAAAAAAGGCCTGAATAATCAGGCCTTTTTTTATTACATGCGTAGAAGATTATCTAGCAAATCGTCTTAGACCATCTGGAGAATAAAAATTCATTCCCATATTAATGGTGTCGTATTCAAGCTCAAGGTCATCATGACCTGCACCTAAAGTATTTTGGATTACAAAAGCTCTTGTAGCAAAATCCATAGTTTGCTCACCATTAAATTGACAATTTCCTGCCGCATTGTCAACTCCACGCGAACCTAATTGGTGCTTAGCTAAGTTACCTTGACCATCATAATGGTCTCTAACCATAATTGCATTATGTTCATCAGTACTTACATACATCATTTGTCTTGGAAATATATGTCGAGAACCTTCTTTTAAAGTCGCTTCTACAATTGCTACTTCACGCTCTTCATATCTATAAAGACTAGGATCGACAAAGTTTCTGCTTGAAGTAATTTTTTCAGCCGCACCCATATCTCCCATTCTTGAATTATTATGAGGGATTAACATTGTTTTTTTACCAACTAAATTCCAATCAAAACGATCTTGAGCGCCAGTAAACATGTTGTATGAATCAATTGTTGCTAAACCGCCTGTTTGATCCACGAATGAGTCATAAGCTACATCAGGTGCTCTTCGCACACGACGAGTTGCTGGACTATACTGCCATGCCTTACGTTGCTCGACCGCACTATCATAGGGGTCATGTAACATTGTTAATGTACCAGCAATTCTTGCAGGTGACATATTCTTAACCATGTATAGGGCATAAATATTTTCGTCTACTAAACCTCTTAACGGCGAATTTAAAGCACCGGGAAATTCAATGTAATTGTCACCTTTACCAACTGATGTCGTACCATCATTTTTAACAATATATGCTGTTAAAGTTCTATGAATACTAGCATTGTAATGTGGAGCCGATCTATGATTCCAAATATAATGCTGGGCTTCGGTTGGATTTGGAAAAGGCATTCCACCAATTGTGTTCCACTCAATACCTTCGTTGCCATTAACCATTTTTGAATTGCTACCACTTATTGCTCTAACAGCATCAGGTAATCTACATTCAGCTGATGTAGCATAAACATCAATTCTATAGTCTGCATAGCTTTCGAATGCCTTCATTTGACCTTCTGTTAACTTATCAGCATGCTGCATATAGTTTGAACTATCTACGGAATACGATGGGCTCTCTGCCGAAGCGATAACTACGCTCATTAAAGAAGCTATAGTTACGAAAGCAACTGATTTAATTAGTTTAATTATTTTCATGTTCTATTTCTCCTTAAATTAAAATGCGTAAGATAATGATCCAGACACGTAGTCCATATCAAATCCTAAGTTATCTTTTTCGTCACCCATCTGGCCAACATAGCTTACACTTGCTTTAACTGCACCTTTAGTAAGAGTGCTTGATAAAGACAAAGATTGTTTACCGGGTACAAATCCACCTAAACTAGATGGAGCATAACCTTTAAAGTCATGTGACCACACTAATGAATTAGATAAATTCCACGGTGTATTTGCAATGTTATTATAATCTGCTCGACCAACTACACGATAAGACATCGCAAAATCATCAGCATTATTTTTAGATTCACAATATCCACCGTTACCAAATAATGGGTCAGTTTGAGATGAACCTAAATGCGTTCCACCTACTGTTGCAGCATTAGCAGTACCACCAAAGTTAGTTGCTCCTAAAGCACCTCCTTGTGTTATACCACCACATTTAATACCACCAACACCATCACGATAACCATTACGAGCTACCGGTCTAGCCATTGATAAACCATCTACAGATACAAATCCAACTTCTGTCAACAGTAAAGAACTGTCAGCACCTAAAGCTGTTGTTACAGGATGAGATGCTGCAAATAAAGTCGTTGTACCAACTGTACCGGAGAGCACATCATACTTAAAGAATGGCGTCGAATAATAATCACCCGCAGCTACTGTTGCAGTTGATATTGCCGGTAAGTAAGACCGTTTAAAAGTTTTCACAGCCGCCATTAAATCAGCCCATGTTGCAGAGCTATTTCCAGTTCCTGTTTGATAAGATGCTAAAGTAAGATTTCTAGCTCCAACAACAGCATAAAGTCCTTTTGCTACACCCATAGTTAACAAGCCTGTTGTTCCCCCAGCATCAGACATTTGCTGACCTTGGTCACCACCGTCAGTTGCTAATGGGAAGTCTGGTCGATAAGTTAGCTCAAGTTGTAATGCTGTTGTACCAACATTAGTATTTGCACTTATTCCAAACGCTTGTAAATTTTCAGGATAAATAAACTCATATTCCATAGCATTCAATGGTGTTACCGCAGCACCTATTAGTGCAGCAGCAGCAACCTGAGTTGCAGCGGTACCAAAAGCTGCAGCGTTAGTATAACACTTAGTTGAATCGTGGTATAATTTACCATTAACCGCTGTATAGTTATTTGCTGTCAGTCCAAGACTTATTTCACTAGCACTATATAGAAGTGCCGAAGCTACGCCTCGACCATATAAATCATTACCTACGGCTGCTTTTTGATAAGCACTACAAGCAGCTTCACCATAAGCAACATTTCCTAGTGCAGCCACAACGGTAGTAAGACCAGTTGTCTCAGCGGTTTCTAAGGTAATTGCCGCAGAACCTGATAGAGCACTACTGCCCAAATAAGCAGATCTAGTAGCACCACTTGATCCAGCTAGTGTAAACAAGCCAAGTAAATCACCGGCTAATAGTCCTTGTTGACCTTTCATTCTTAGATACGGCACCTTACTATCATATTGTGTAAAGTGAAATCCAAGATCAATTCCAGTTCCAACATTTGGTAGGAATTTTCTTAATGAAATACCAAATTGTTCTTCGCCATCAGCATAGAGGTGATTACCACCAGCCATATCTACTGCACCAGCTTTTTTGCCTGCTTTTCTATCATAAATATCCCATTGTGTACCAAATGCAGCAGCAACAGTAGCAGCACCGGCACCGGCTCCAGTAGCTCCTAGAGTAACGATATCACCTGCAGCACCGCCCCAACCCGTGGGTGCAGCAGTTCCAAGTATACCAGATTTAAGTGCTATCTGACCAGCATTTGTACTTGTAAGTGCTAGCTTAAGCCCTGCTTGAATAAGATACATATCACTTTTTGTTGGTCCAGCAGCTGAGTTATAATAATTAATTGCATTTTGAGTACAGCCAAGATTTTGACCACCAGCAGCAAGAGGCATCGAAATTAAAAATCCACAGGCTTGTGGAAGAGCTTGATTATTTTCAGTAAATTGTCCAGAAATAACTAGTCTGTCACCTGAAACAACTTCGCTGCCAAAAAATTGACCTGCTTCTTCAAATAATACGTGTCCTTCATTAAATTGTAAATAAGCTTCATAAGACCAACCATCACTTAAGAAACCATCTAGAGTAATTTGTTCAGTTGGGATTAATGCTTCTTTTATTGATCCACCTGGGTTTCTTAATTTAGAAAGATCTATTGCATTAGTAGTTAAACCATTCATACCAATTGGAATAAAAGTTGACTCACCCCAGCTGGTTACAAAGCGTCCAACTGTAACAGAGTGATCCATATTTAGATCTCTAGTTGCATATGCATTTAATAAAGTAAGATTTGACTCAATATCGTCTTGTTGTTTAGTAGAAAATGGAGCAAAAGTTGGATTACCCATTAAGTCGACTAGGGGATTGTAAGTGCCGACAAAAGATAGGTTAATTGAAGTACCATCGTCTGTTTTTCCAATAATTTCAGAATACGCTCTTTGTGTTATGTCAAAAATATCTCCACCATCAAAGTTAGTTCTACCATTATCACCATTTGCGCTGATTAAATCTCTTGCACCACTTGTGACTAAGCCAGTATTATTATAGCCGTCGGTATAACGTTGTGCACAACCTTCACCATCACTGATAAAGACTGATTTGTCAGCAGCAGCAATACTATTATCAGCATTTATTGCAGTAGCAAAAGCTCCGCCCGTATCTGATGGAAGATGTTTTGAACCTCGAACACTGAGACAATCTCTTGAAAGTCTCATCGATACACCAGAAGTAATAGTTGTATTTATTGAACCGGAAAATCCTGGTATGTTTAATTCTTGAGCGAACGCAAATGTTCCAAATGTTGACATAAGAACAACACCACTCATTATAGATATAATTTTTGACTTAAATAGATTCATATTTTTTTCCCCATTAAAATATAATATTTACTCTGTTTTATCAGATCATAAGATCTAGTTCACAAAGATAGGGTATTACATGTAATAACTAGAGATTAGTCAAGAATTATATCTAATAAATATGGATATATTATTAATATTTAAACTACTTACATTATATATGTATTTAAAATATCTAATTTTAACCATATTTCCTTAATTTTAAGGCATTTAACTGTTCTAGAAATATCACGAAAAATGTTTTTTCTTTATGGATTTAATTAAAGCATCTTCATTTGGTGTGGAGGCAATATAAACAAACTTAAAATTTACTTGTGTGAAAGATGCGGCAACTCGTTTGCTTATACAATAAATAGGTATCTCTCTTGCAGTACTTAAACAGTTATATCTAGATAAAAGGCTCAAGAATGTGTCTGTGGCTAACTTTGATAAAAATGTTGCTCCAGATATATTTCCTAATTTTAAATTATTTATTAATTTGTTTCGAAACTTAATGGCTGGGATTGTCTTATAGATTACTTTTGTCTGAAGACTAATTTGATACTTCTCAGTTTTTTTTAAAAAGTCTGTATTAACTATATTGCTACATAAATAGATAAAATTATGATTTTTAAATTTAGGTTTTTTTATTTTTTTTATTAATGTTTCACTGTCAATAGAAGTTAATATTATCTTTTTACAACCGGCAATTATCAATGCCTGTTTTACTTTTTTTCCAATAACTAAAATATTAGCTTCTCGAAACTTTTTAATTTGCTTACTATTAATTAAACTTTGGACTGAATGTATACTTGGAAATATATAATAATTATTTTTATTATGAGAAACTTTAGTTTTAAAATATTTAATTTTATACAAACTTTCTAAATAGGTTTTATATCCCTTTAAACCTAAAATAGTTTCTAAATTTTTAGATTGTTCCTTAGGGCGAGTAATTAAAATCATCTTCTAAGATATCCAAATTTTTAATATAATCATGGCCAACTTTATTAATAATATTATCAGCAGCTTCTTTGGCTAATTTATTTGAATCTTCTACTTTTCCATGAACTTTAGTAAAATATTTTTCTCTTCCATTATGGCTAAATAATTCAGCTTTAATACTAAATTCTTTTTCATGACTAATGCTAGCAAGAACTCCTACAGGACTATTACAATTCGCCTGTAAGTTTGCCAGCACGGTTCTTTCAGCCAATCCTATAATTGAGGAATCTTTATTATTAGTTTTTGAAATAAGGCTAATTAAATCACTATCTTCATCTAGAGTTTGAATCCCTATCGCAGCTTGACAAGCTGGAGGTAAAATTTCATCGATTGAAAAAATTTGTGATATTCTATTTTCCAAATCGAGCCTTTTAATGCCTCCATATCCAAGTATTAAAGCATCATATTGACCGTTATCAAATTTTTGTATTCTTGTATCAACATTGCCTCTGATTAATTTGATACAAAGATCTGTTCTAGTATTTAGTATTTGTGATCTTCTTCTTATAGAGCTTGTTCCAACTATAGAATTTTTTGATAGATCTGATAATTTTTGATTTTGGTTGCTAATTAAAATTTCTCTTTCGTCACCACGTTGAAGCCATGCAGAAATTTTTAATCCTGTAGTCATTATAGTCGGCATATCTTTCATAGAATGCACAGCTACGTCTATTTCTCTCTTTAAAAGCAATTGCTCTATCTCTTTTACAAATAGACCTTTACCGCCTATTAAGTCCAATCGATCTTTTTGATTCATATCTCCAGTTGTAGTAACGGGTCTAATTTGAATATTTTCTGGATTAAACGCCTTATTTTCTTTTAAAAAAGCTTCTATGAACTCATTAGTTTGAGCCAGGGCCATTCTACTGTTTCTTGATCCAACGATTAATTTTTTTTCAGAATTCATTAGTATTTAGTATAAATAATTTTTAAACTTATTGGATTAGTTTTTTAAGGTTATCTCTGTATATTTCTTTATACTTTTATCAGGGAATTTAGATAAATCTCGAGTTTTTTTTAATAAAATTAAATATGAATCAAAAAAGAGTAATTTTAGGAATAGAGTCAAGCTGTGATGAAACCTCGGTCTCAATTGTAAGAGAAAAATCAGCTAATGATCAGGAAATTCTATCTAATATAGTTAATTCACAAATTAAACTTCATGAGAAAAGTGGCGGAGTCATTCCTGAAATAGCAGCCAGATCTCATTCAATGGTAATTGATAGATTAATTAATGAGGCTCTATCGAAAGCAAAAATTAAATTAAGCCAGATAGATGCTATCGCAGCAACTGCTGGCCCTGGTTTATTGGGTGGCTTAATTGTAGGCGTTGTTGCCGCTAAGACATTAGCTTCAGTTATAGGTAAGCCTTTTATTGCTATTAATCATCTTGAAGGTCACGCACTTTCAGCAAAGCTCGAACATGAAATAGAATATCCATATTTATTATTATTAGTTTCTGGTGGTCATACTGAATTTACAATAATAAATAGTTTTAATAATTATAACAGAATTGGCACAACCTTAGATGATGCTTTAGGTGAAGCATTTGATAAAAGTGCTAGAGTGTTAGGTTTAAAATATCCTGGTGGTCCTGAAATTGAAAAGTATGCACTACAAGGTGATGAAGAAAAATATACCTTCCCTAAACCCATCATAAACCAAAAAAACTGTCATTTTTCTTTTTCGGGTTTAAAAACTGCAGTGGCACAAAAAGTGGCCATGACTAAGATTAAAGATAAGAAATTTAAATATGATGTCGCTGCTTCTTTTCAAAAAACTATATGTGACATATTAGAAGTAAAAACTAAAAATGCGATTAATGAATTCAAGAAAATTTATCCAAATAATAAAGTTTCTATAGTAGTTGCCGGTGGAGTAGCTGCGAATAAGAAAATTAGAAAAATATTTTTTGATATCGGAGAAAAAAATAACTATAATATTTATTTTCCTTCACTTTATTTATGTACTGATAATGCTGCAATGATCGCCTACGCCGGCCTCGAAAGACTTAAAAGAAAGAAAACTAATAGTCTTACTTTTAAGCCTAAACCACGATGGCCACTAGATAAAAATGCAATTTTTTTAAAAGGAAAACGAATTGATGTATAAAAATTCAGCTATTGGAATTATTGGTGCAGGTGCATGGGGCACTACTATTGCTAAATTATTAAGTGATAAAAATTCAAATGTATTATTGTGGGCAAAAGAAACACAAGTAAAAAAAGATATTGAAAAGTTTAGAATTAATAAAGCTTTTTTGGATAAAATTAAACTTAAAAAATCATTAAAGATAACTAATGACCTAGATGATTTAAGAAATTTAGATTTTCTTTTTATTGTTGTTCCTACTCAATATATTCAAATGACATTAAAGCCTTTAAAAAAAATAATTAAAAAAGATTGTATGCTAATAAATTGTTCAAAGGGAATAGATATAAAATCAACTTCATTAATAAGTGAAGTGATAAGTAAATCACTTCCTCACAATAAAATAGCAGTTATGTCAGGACCAAATTTTGCTCTTGAAATTGCTCTTGGCAAACCAACAGCTTCTTTAATTGCTGCATCAAAAATATCGGACGCTGAAAAAATAGCAAACTTAATAAGCTCTAAGACTTTTCGACCATATCTATCCACTGATATTATTGGTGCTCAAATTTGTGGTGCTATGAAAAATGTTTATGCAATCGGCTGTGGCATCATAGTTGGTAAAGATTTTGGTGAAAATGCAGTTGCGTCCGTAATTGCAAGAAGTTTTGCAGAAATAAAATCTGTTGGTAAAAAACTCAACGTGCACTCAGAAACACTATCAGGCTTGTCAGGTCTGGGTGATTTATTTCTTACGTGCTCGTCAAAAAAATCTAGGAACTTTTCTCTTGGTTTTGATTTAGCTAAAGGAAAAAAACTAGGCAATATTTTAGAAAATAAAAAAACTATAGCTGAAGGTGCTTATACAGTTAAGGCAATAAAAAAGTTAGGGACAAAATTAAAATTATCCCTACCACTTAATGACGCGATATATAAAATTTTATATCAAGAAAAAAATATTAATAAAACTATAAGTGAATTATTAAATAGACCAATAATTAGGGAGAATTAAAATGGAATACTGGTTAATGAAATCTGAACCAAGTACGTGGTCTTGGGAACAACAAGTTAAAGTTGGATCTAAAGGTGAAGGCTGGGATGGTGTGAGAAATTATCAAGCATCTAATAACATGAAGAAAATGAAAAAAGGCGACTTATGTTTCTTTTATCACTCTGTAAAAGAGAGAGACATTATTGGTATAGTAAAAGTAAAAAATGAATATCATCCTGATCCAACAGATAAAAGTGAGCGCTTTGGAATGGTCACTGTAGTAGCGCTAAAACCGCTAAAAAATACAGTTAACCTTGATCAGATAAAAAATGATAAGAGGCTTATTCATTTAGCACTGGTAAAACAATCAAGGCTTTCTGTTATGCCTATAGACGCTAAGTCATGGAAGATTATTTGCAATTTAGGTGGGATTTAATAAGATATTTTTCATGTCAGACAATAAGATTTTTAAAGTAAGTGAAGAATGGTCAAAAAATGCTTTAATTAATGCAGACCAATATGAATCTGATTACTTAAAATCTTTTAACAATAATGAAGAATTTTGGAAAGAGCAGGGTAACCGTATTGATTGGGTTACGCCGTATACCAAAGTCAAAGATGTTTCATATCAACAAAAAGATTTCAAAATAAAATGGTATTATGATGGTGAGTTAAATG
>Ga0209816_1003823_pt1 | contig 10216 bp, 2 predicted proteins | sample CoawatmetaG01DNA_FD_187509 | JGI IMG/M metagenome (GOLD analysis project Ga0209816, IMG submission 187509) | Marine microbial communities from the West Antarctic Peninsula - Coastal water metaG017-DNA (SPAdes) (version 2) | ecosystem: Environmental > Aquatic > Marine > Coastal ... | reverse complement strand
ACTTGCGGGCTTTTCTCAACAATTCATCAGAGTTTTGGTCAGGTTTTACATATGTTTCCAAAAACTGTTGCCGCAGTCTTTCTTGTTGTTCGGGGCTCATTTTATAAGAGGGTTTTGAACCTAGTAAGAAATCAGGGTCTTCAGACACGTCCATGTCCGTTGTTTCTAACTCACCTCTTAAAAGAGCAGGACGGGCAAGCCTGAAGGCAGAGCTAGAGGGTTCAATAAAGTCTCTTAATATACGAAAAGCCTTTAAAGCAAACTTTGGCTTCTCAGAGGGTTTCCCACCTTTTCTTAACAAATCAGCCAGCAACTCAGGGTCTTCAAACATCTTTTTAAGCATGTCCATGCGGGCGGCTTCAGGAATTTTTTCCATGAGGTTCCGGCCCGCGGTTCGCGCAGCTTCTGCCGCACGACCTGACACAATTAAATCGCCGGACCCACCGGGTCCAACTAACAGGTTTCGGGCGCGTGTTCCCGCAGACGAACCTACAATTGACAAGGCCACGTCTAAACCGGGACCCATTTTTTTCACTAAGTCTTCAAAATCTTGGGCAGTGCCGCTCATTAATGTTTGTTCATACTTAGCCATTTCACCAAACAACATTTTCATGTTGTCTAATTGGCCTTTGGTCATGACACCTTTGCTTTCCGCCCATTCTGCCACTGAAACTTTGTTCTGAGAGTTAGGCTGCGGTTCAAAGAATTGTTTATACGCAGAAGTGGCACTCCATGCACCTTCCCCGGCGTCACCGCCCGCTTTTGATAGCACATGTTCAATTAAAGATACGCGGAACCCTTTAATAGCTTCCTCTCTCGATATTTCAATGCGCGGAGCATCGGGGTTTTTAGGATCGAAGAGGGTTGTAGGACCTTGCAAAGATACATCAAACCCCGGAACGGTTGTACCGTCTGCAAGGGTGTAACCCATTAAATCTGTACCAGATGTAAGGTCTTTTGTTACGCCTTTGACCCTCGTAGGATCGGAGACTGTAAGTTCACCCAACGGTTTTGTTTTGGCGTCAAGTTGACCAATAACCGAAAATAACCGATTTAAAGACTCAATGGGTTTATCATTTGACGGTCTTAGTGCTTTTGCAATCGCGGTAGTTGGGTTCTCTGTACCGTTTTTGTCAAACCCTGAAGACATCATTAGTTCATAAAAACTGCTTTGGGCTAAAACGTCATTTTTACGTTTTTTAGCAAGCTTCGTGTCTTCAGCTAAAAGAACATTTGCCTTTTGTATGTCCAAAAGGTCCGCTTCTAAAGCTGGAAAGGCTTTTAACATAAGCGCGTTGTTGTTGCTAGTCATCCATTTTTTTAAAGAACTGGGTGTAACCGTTTGTGTGTCAGGGTCTATTGCATTTTCTCTAATGTTTCTAAGAACGTTTTCTGTAGTTCCGCGAACCGTGTTTACAGTTTCAAGAATTTTAAAAGATTCTTCTGCTAAATCCGGCGCAACTTCGGACAACAGTTGTTGGTTTGTTTGTAACCAAGCCTTGTATTTAGGTATGTCCAACATTTCTGATTCGGGGTCTATAACCGATTCAAAGCCTTCTCTTAATTGAACAACGCGGGGGTCACTAGCTGTTTGAGCCCCCATTAAATCGCCCCTGAGAAGTACGTCAAGCTGCCCGCCGTCAATAAGGTTCCCCAACATTTGCTGCTGTTGAAACTGACCAACTGCGTCTAATTCTTTTACATGTAAGTATGCTACATCAATACCCTGCAACTCTCTGGCTAGTAATTCAGGGGGAATTTTACGCGCACCGGACGAATCTACCGCGCTTAAATCCCCGGCAAAAGTTTGGGTATACGTTTTGTTAAAGGCTTTTGAAAACGCCCTAGCGGTATCATATGCAAAGTTCACCCCTTGTGGGAAGCTCTGCAAGTCATCTAAAAGAGCGCCAGCAAACTCATAAGCAATTCTTGACCCGTTGACATCACCCGCAGCGTCTAGTTCTCTAGCAAGAGATAAGGCCGAGCTTCGCATGTCAAAAACTTCTTTAGCAGAAAGACCTTTTCCGTCAGAAGAAACAAGTTGTGAAGAACTATCCGGGGTTGGATTTGAAATCTTGGCTTTCACAAGCGCGGCTTGATCGGAAAGCATCTGAACCGCCGCCGCTTGAGTAGCATTAGGATCGGCACCGCCTTCCATTTCAATAAAGTTGCTTAATACTTCATCAATTTTAGTAGCATCCGTTAATTTGTTCATTTCCAGCGCAGCATTATTTGCAGACACGCTTATTTGGCTTCCACGCAATGGGTTATCATCTACCGCATCTTGTAAATTTTTAAAACTAACGTCCGCTGCATCTTGAAACGGAATAACTGCTTCGTTGACGGGTTTAGCAACTGTTGGAACGGGGGGAGTATCTAAATTGTTGCGTATTGAAAGCATGTCGGCATAGGCATTGGAAGCTGCGGCCCATTTCTTTCCCGTTGCGCTTGAAAACTTTCCTGCTTTTTCTTGGGCCTTAATTCTAAACGAGGTTACTTGCTCTGAAACGGGTAATTCAGAAACGCTGTTTACAAGTTCTCTAAACTCTCTTTCGCCGTTTTCTGTTCCAACAATGCCCGTAAATAAGTTTTGAAACTTTTGCGTAGCCGAGGCTAAACGTTTGTTAACTGGTTCTGCAACGGTTGTTTCTGGGCCAATCCCCAATTCGTCTGTTTTTCGAGTTACAAAAGCACCTAACGAATCCATTAACTTTGACGGAATTAAAACTTGCGACTCTGCTGTTAAGCTAGTTACGTTTTTATTCCAAGATTCAACAAAGGAAGGCACTTCCTTTTTATTTCCCGCCGCATCAAAAAACTGCGTTATTTCAGTTCCTTGGGGAATTTTATTCCAAAGACCGCTTTCTTTTAGTCTATCAGCCTTCATTAAATCTTCAAATAACTTAAACAAAACTTTAGCTTCGTCTTTTGATGAAGCTACACGCTGCCCGGTGGCGGGGTCTGTTCTAAGCTTTTCAAAAGCATCGTTTAATTTTAAACGGGCTTGATAAACTCGTTTATTAATTGCGGCATCAAAAATACCCTCGGTAAGGGCCGCGGCTTCTTGTAACGCCGCACGATCCCCAGTAGCATATAGCCCCCGTATTTTGTTGCGGATGCCTTGTGTTATAGCGATTTGGGCCGAGGACCGTTGATCTTGAAGACCGTTACCTATAAAGTTTAAAGCGCCTTCTAAACCTAGCAACGTTGGACTTAGTGACTTGGTTCCAGCCGTAGGTTTTACGGTGCTTCCATCCGAATCTAATAAATTATTAAATTCTTTTGAGTTTAAAGCTGCAATAACGGCTTCGGGGTCTTCGCCCGCATCCGCCAATGCTTTGTACAACCATTCGGATATTTCTGTTTGTTTTTCGCGTTGTTTTTTACTTGAATACGCCTGCCTATAAGAGTTGTCCGCGGTTCTAAACGGGTATGCTAATTTTGCTCCGCTAGTAACTAAATCCAACCCTGTCTCGGCTAATGCCGGAATTTTGCGCAAAACAACATCAGCACTGTTACCAAACAACAGGCTGTAACCAGCTTCGCGGGCTATTTCAAACATTGGGAGTTGAGGGTCTAAAATGTTCTGCGCTTGTGCAGCACCCGCTCCAAGATTGGAAGCAACCTCGGCAACGCCAAACCGAAAAGGAGTTCCTTTAGCGTAATCTACACCCAGCCTTTTGGCTTCGCTTATTTCAGCCGCCGTAGCTCCTCTAACGGTCCTAGAAGAACCTTGCAACAAGTTCTCCGTTCCTTGTAAAAATTTAGTCGCAAAGCCGCTAGAAGCATCGTCATATAATGAACTACCTTTTTGCTTTTTAAGCATCCCACGAGTTAAATCATTTTTAATTAATTCATAGCCAAGATTAATGTTTTGACTTATCGCATACGGCATGGCGGAGTAAAACAGGCCCTCGGTGGTTCCTTGCCCTAATTTATATAAAGCTTCTGCTTCAGGCAAAATTGGAACGTCCGGGCCAAAAGCCAACTCTTGGATTTTTTCTCCCCCTGTTCGTCCCAAAAAAGATGAAACAAAGCCACCAAAAAAAGGTGCTAACGCTCGGGTTATAGGTTTGCTGCCTTTTATTTTTAACGGGCCAAAACCAATATCGGTGCCTTTGTAACGAATTTTATTTAAATAATCGTTTGTAAGCTTAAATCCCATTGCAAAGCTTCCAGCTTCAGCTAACGCAGGCACAACCTCTTCCTTAACTCCTTGGTAATAGGCACCAAGTTTCTCACTGCCAAACAACGTTGGCAGTGTTATTGGATTACCTTCAGTGTCCACTGAAAAAGTTTCAATCTGATCGGCATCGCTCATAGGATTGCCGCCGTTAAACGCTTTTGCAAACCCGCTTATACCTAGTTTATTACCCTCATATGTAAACCATTCCGGGTCTTCAGGAAAATCGCCGCTTAACGTGGTTGCAATATCTTGAGCAAACGCTGCGGTAGGGTTAGCAACGTTTTCGTTTTTGTAAATTTGGGTAAGTTCTGAAAGTTGGCTTTTGGAATACATTGATTGAGGAACGCCTTCCACCGCGGTCCTTTCAATTAAGTTTTCCTCAATGGTTCCCCCAAGATAAGCGGGCGAAGGCTGATAATTTGGAATGTTTGAAGAATACTTAATTTGGTCAGCCATCCGTTTCACCCCTATTTTTTCTGCGCTTTGCGGGCCCTTGCCGCTTCTAACGCTTCCCTGTTAATTCTTTCTCGGGCCGTTTCCGTACCTGCCACAGGCGGGGACACTGCGTCACTACCCTGCAAAGCAGTTGCTGAACCCGGGTCAATGCCATTACCAATAACCGGGCCTAACAATTCTTGTAAACGTGTTACTTCGTATAACTTGGATTCATATGTAGCAATTTGAGAATTGCTCATACTGCTTTCTTTGTTGCTTAATTTTTCAAGCAAAGCCCTGCGTTCTTGAACCAGAACTGCGCCCAAGGCAACTAGCTTTCGCGCTTCCGTTACAGGGCTTGATACAAGCGTTTTGGCGTTTGGAAACAATTTACCAAGGTCGCGTTTTTCTTCCATTGCCGGACGACCTTCGTCTAAACGAAGGGCTGACCGACCTAATATTTCTATAACTTGAGTGAATTGTCGCGCATCTGTAATGTTGCCAAACAACATTTGAGAAAACTTTGGACTAGCAAGAGGACCACCTAAAACACTGTCTAAACCAGCAGCAATGTTGCTCCAAAAACCCGTTCCACGTCTAGCCTGTTCAAACGCATTACGAACCTGCGCAGTTGCTGTCCTTGCTTGTTCTACAGTAAGCGTTTTTCCCTCAACGGTAAAATCGCCACGATCCATTAAAACTTGCACAAGCGCGTTATCTTGTTCCACAAGCTGACCCAAGTATTTATCAGTGCGTCGTTGGGCCTTGTTTAAAGAAGCGGTTTGTTCGGCACTTACGGGGACAGCGTCAACAGCAGTTAATAGCCTCTTTTTTCCCGTTTTAGGATCAACAAACGAAATGCCGTCATAGGAAGTAATTACACCCGCCTTAGATATAAATCCTTGTCCGGTCATCGTCTTGGTAGTTCCAATCCGCGTAACTTTATAACCGTTTTCTGTAGCAGCTTTCATAGCAGATTGACCGTTAATGGTGTTTGCATCTATAGGCATTACAGTTCCATCGTCATACTGTATGTCATACATGTCCGGTTTTGGTAACGCGGTTGATGCAGCAATTTCGCGTATTTTTTGAGGGTCCGATACGTCGTAAAGTTTACCATCAAATTCTTTAAACACGCCCTGTTTAGGTATGGTCATAACGGAAACAGGTATTTCGCCTGACATATCCATAAATTGACCATTAACAACTTCATATTTGCTAGAAGGGTCCTGATAAACGATCTTCGGATTTTCAGGATCAGTTGTGTCTATTATGGTGCCGTTGATGTTTGTGGTTGTAGTTCCACGAGAACGCAAAGGATTTCCAGTGGCTGTGTTTACTACTGGAACGCCGCTGCCGGGATTATTCTTTGTATTAAAGTCCATAACAAAATCGCCTATAACGCGGATATCTGGCTGCTGTTGTTTTAATTTCAACAAAGCCTCATCTACGGCAACGGTGCTATTTTGATAAGCAATAGTTTGTTTTAAACGCAATCCATCGTTAATTAATAAGTCTAACCTATGTGTTTCAAGTTCGTTTTGAGCGCGTTCGTCCAAATTGCCTTTCGTTACCGCTAGTTCGTACAAACGGTCACGTTGAGCACTCATTAAGTTGTTTATACGAATAATTTCTGTTTGAGCCTTTTTTGCTTCTTCAAACTTACCTTCAGAAACCGCTACACGGCGCTTTTCATAGGCTTGCTCAATCAAAACATTGGATTGAGCCAACGTATCTTGCGTTCTATCATAAGTTTCCTTGGCTTTTGCAACTGTAAACTGAGCGGTTTGCATGACACGGCTAAAGGCGTCTTCAGAGGCTTTTCTCTGAGCTTCTTGGTTGGCTAGCTTTAACTTTTTATTGTCGATTGTTTCGACATAAGTGGCTTTTATGGCGTTTTGACCAGCAATAAATCGGTTGCCATATGTCTGAAGAGCTACTTTGCCTTTTTGTTCTACCCCAATTATTTCTAAATCCAGAGCTTGTTGACGTATTTCTTCAGCGGTGTTTCTTACAACAAGACGTTCTTCTTGTTCTACCAATAAAGTCTTTTGGTCGGCTAAATCAATTGCAGCGTTTAATTTATAACTACGGTCTTTAAGCGTTGCTTTTAACCGTTCTTTTCCGCGACCCTGCAAGTTTTCAAGATTTTGCATAGCACGGTTAGTTTCAGCCAAATCAGCCGCCAGAGCTACTTTATGATCCTGTAAGGTAGAGGTTTTTGCCGTATCAAACACTTGTCGGTCTTCTTGTAAAGCAACAGCATATTCATTTAAAGCTTCATCGCGCTCTGTTGTATTCTCGAACTTTTGATCTGTAATAAGCATTTCGTTAATAAAGTCGTTGCTTTGCAAATTAATATTAACCGAAGCCAACCTTGATGCTGCCGCAACTCTATTTTTGCTTTTAACGCCTTCAACTTCAATTTGGCCTGCAACTTGAATTGCGTTTTGATAACCTGTAGGGTCCAGACCCCAATTGCCGCTTTTACCAGTAAGCAGTGCAAGCAAGTTTGCACCAGCAACTCCGCTAGTTTTAACAATCTTAACTTGCTTGTTGTCAGTGTGATAAACGGTTTGATAAGTAGCATCTAAATCAAACGGTATAACTTGAGCGCCTTGGTTTTTAGCTTCTTCTAGCTCCTTGTTCGAAAGATACGCGCCTTCGCCTGCTTTAAAAGATCGGCTTGTATTTCCTATTTTAACAGTGGCATCCGTCCCAAAATCATAAAACTTGGTTTCTGCGCCAGTAACGCCTTCTTCCGCCCGAAGTTTTGCCGCCGCGGCTTGCGCGGCTAGCAAACCTTCAACAGCGCCAACAGGAAGGGCCTTTTGGTTCGTTTGCGCAGTTTTAATTGACAGCCTTCCCGCTTCAGTGCTGCGGTCAAAAGAATTTAGGAAGACGGGTATACCGCTGGCGTCCACAGTGTAGTAGTCTACAAAGTCAGTTTTAAGCGGTTTTGTCTTTGCCTTTTCTAAAGCCAAAGCCCGTCTAGCCGCCATTGTGTTCTGTGCATTGCTCAAAGAAGTCGTCCGTGCAGCCATATCCAACTGGCGCTTTTCAGCAGTTTGTGCCTGCTTGGCGGTCAACATGTTCGCGGCCCGTGCGCCAATTTTGTCTGTAAGCTGTGTTCTTGAGACAGAATTGGCAAGACGCTCCGCAATAGAGCCCCCTTCCGTGTTTCCGGCAAAATCTGCCGCAGCACCCGCAATGTCAAACAACATCTGCGCTTGTGACATCTCGCGTTGCTCTTGAAGGTCCGCGGCCCGCGCTTGAGCATCATAGCCCCCGCTTAAATAATCTTGATACTGGGACAAGTCTTCTTGAGCAAGCTCAATGGCTGATCCGCCACCGTCCTTAACTTCTCCGGTAGGCTTCTTGCCATTACCTGCGTAGCCCCGGACCTCTACAGGTCCGCCGTGTCTAAAATTTACGGGTGGTGTGTTTCCCACCTCCATCATAGAGGGGTCCATCGGTGGGTCCGCTTGCGCCATCATTAACGAACCAACGCCCTCTTCCATAGGGCCTTCCATGTTAACGTCGCCAGCAATGCCCTGCATTAACTCGCCAATCCCGCTGTTCATAGCGCCTTCTTCGGTCATCATAATGGCAGGCTGCGTCAAAGTTAAAACCGACTCGGGCGTCCGTTCCGCATCCTCGGGACCAACCAAACTAGCAAGTTCCGCGTACCGCGCTTCTAGGGGCATGTCATTGCCGCGCAAGCCGTTAATCAGGCCTGCGTAATCTTCGGCCCCGTCTATGTTCTGCATAATGCCATCCATAGCCATCATGCCCGCTTGTTGACCCTGCGCTTCCGCGCCCATCAAAGCTTGTTCCGCGCCGGGAGGTGCCATTGGAGGTGCCATTGGAGGTGGCGGCATCATTCCGGGGTCCATTGGAGGTGGCGGCATCATACCGGGAGGTGGCGGCATCATACCGGGGTCCATTGGGGGACCGCCGTTTGCCAAGCCTTGTACGCCTCGACCCATTAAAATATCTTTTTGAGAAATGCGTCCGTCGCCGCTTAAATCGGGAAAACTCGCTGCCCCGCCGTTGCGAAACATCTGACGCTGCATAACACCACGATTCATCATTTAAAATATCCCCGCTTTTTGTGCGCCCGCCGCGGCACTTAAGCCACTTATACCAAGTCCAATGGCTGTTTGGAAAGGAGAAACTTGCGGGGCCGAAGCCGCCGTAAGCACAGATGATCCGGTAGGTGTACCAGAGTAAACATCTGACAAGAAACCATATTGTTGATATGGCTGTGTGTAACGCTGCAAGTTTGACAGACGCATTGCGTCCAGACCAGCTTGCTGTATGCCACGCTGATTGGCACCCGTTGTCATTAAGTTGGAAATATCTTGCGTATTTAGGCCCTGACGCATTTCGCCCAAACCAGCCTGTTGTATGCCAAGACTGCCAATGCCCTGACCCAAGTTGCCGTATGCACCCGCCGCTGCTTGCCGACGAGTCATCGCGCTTTCCATGCCACTGGCTGCAAACTGTTCCGCAGACATACCTAATGCAGCCGCGTTTTGCGCCGCCGCTTGGCTACGTGCCTGCTGTTGTTCAAACGCAGATTGTGACCGTTGAGCCGCGCTTTCGTAACCCGCTTGACGCATCTGGGCCGCGGTCCGTCCTTGTTGTTCCAAGACATTTCGGCCTAGTTCGGCTTGCGCAATACCTTGCCGTGCGCCGCCAAACGCGCCAGAAGCAACGGCATTTGCACCTAATTGTGCTTGCTGCGTTTGTCCCGCACGAGCAACGTCGGACAAAGCCTGTTGAACCGCTTGGTCTTCGTATTCGTTCATGTAACCGCGGGCACTACTTGGATCATACGCACCCGTAGTTTGTGCAAACCTGTTCATGCCTTGTTGTGCAATACCTAGCGCGGTTCGCGGATCGTACATCCGGTCGGTGCCCGCAAGAGAGGCCGCGCCTTGCTGCATAAAGCCCTGACCCGCCTGCAACGATTGCTGGCCTTGGTTTAAATAAGGCTGATACGAACCGACGCCCTGTTGTGCCGCGGTTGCCGCTGCCATTTCCGCAGGACTTAAATCAGCAATCTGATAGTCCGGCGGCATGTCGCCAGATTCTATCTGCTTTTTAATGTAACCTTGTACGTCGCCAAGTAAGCCTAAACGATATGCTTCAATAGCTGGGTCTTGACGGCTGGTTTGTATGGTTTCTGTAACACTCATGCTACTGCACCCCCTTCAAAAGCCCGCATCATGTCGTACATCTTACGAACCCCTTTTTGTCGGCTTCCGCCGCCCGCGCCACGCACGGCCTTTGCGTTCATTACAAACTCACCGTCCGACAACATTGCTGGAATGCTATCCGAAGTTTCTGTTCCGGGCCCGCCAATGTAACCTGTACGGCGCGGGAAGTCTTGCATTTCGCCACCCGCCGCTGCGTATTGAGGCTGGTTTAAATACTGTTCGTAATAGTTTTGAGGGTTAGACGGAACTATAATGTCCGCCATTGAAGCCCGTTGATACGGAACATCGGGAACTCCGACGCTATACAACTCAGGGTTTTCTGCCAACCGAATTTCTGAAGACGAAGGACCGTCATACGGGTCTTCAACAG
>Ga0209816_1003822_pt1 | contig 10217 bp, 11 predicted proteins | sample CoawatmetaG01DNA_FD_187509 | JGI IMG/M metagenome (GOLD analysis project Ga0209816, IMG submission 187509) | Marine microbial communities from the West Antarctic Peninsula - Coastal water metaG017-DNA (SPAdes) (version 2) | ecosystem: Environmental > Aquatic > Marine > Coastal ... | reverse complement strand
CAATTATAGGCATTAGACCCAAAGACAATTCATCAACGATCAGAATTTTTGGCCGCGAGATCAGGGCTCGTCCCAAGGCTAGCATTTGCTGCTCACCGCCAGATAGTGACCCTGCAGCCTGTGTTTGGCGCTCGGACAATCTGGGAAAAAACTCGTATACCATTTCAATGCCAGCGATCATAACGCTGGTTGGAACGATATGACCGCCAACCATCAGATTTTCGCGCACGCTCAAATCTGGAAAAATGCGTCGCCCTTCAGGAACAATCGCAAGGCCAGCAGTAATACGTCCTTCAATCTGTTCGTTTGAGATGTCTTTGGTGTCCATCTGAATGGAACCCGACTTCTGCTCTACAAGCCCCATCAGGCACATGAGTGTTGAAGATTTTCCTGCGCCGTTGGCCCCAACAAAGGCGTGGATCTGACCCGGTTCAACCGAAAAAGAAAAATTGCGAACGGCTATGATATCGCCGTAGCCGGCGGAGAGATCAGTGACTTTCAGCATTGGTTTTCCCGCCTCCTAGATAGGCCTGAACAACGTCAGGACGCGCCATGATTTCTGCGGTAGGGCCAAAGGCCAACGGGCGACCTTGATCCTGAACATAGACCTGCGGACAAATGCGCATGACTTCGCGCAGGTTGTGTTCAATCAGCAAAATAGTCAACCCATCTGAGTTCAGGTTTTTGATAAGGTCAGCCAAGGCATTTGCCTCAGATTGATTCAATCCTGCCAGAGGCTCATCCAAAAGGAGCAGTTTGGGGTTCAAAGCCATTGCGCGGGCAACCTCAAGCCGTTTGAGATATCCTAATGGCAATTTAGCGGGTTCTTGATCAACGACTTCGCCCAGACCTACGCGTGACAGTAATTCCAGTGCGCGTTTGTTTTCGGCCTCGCGGTCGTAGGACAGCATAGCTGTGAAAGGGTTGCGGGTTTTTTCTGCGCCACAGGCGAGTGCGACGTTTTCCAGCAAAGTCATTGCACGAAGCGGTTGTACGATTTGCTGTGCCAATGCCAGACCGCTGCGGATACGCTGATTGACAGCCATCCCTGCAAGGTTATTTCCCGCCAACAGGACTTGACCTTCGTTAGCTGTGACCATGCCAGTAATCACTCGCATCAATGTGGTTTTGCCTGCGCCGTTTGGGCCGACAAACCCAATCAAACTACCTTGTTGGATGCTCAGAGACACTCCATTCACCGCCACCACACCGCCAAAGCGAACGGTGATATCTTGCACTTCGAGCACTGTTGTTGTCATGATGTGTTCCGCAATCTGTTGATTAAGCGCGAAACTATCCCGGCAAGTCCATCAGGTGCCCATCGCATCATGCAAAACAAAAGGGCTCCATAGACGAGAATCTTGAAATCATTCACGAACTGGAACAACAAGGGCATTACACTGAGGAAGGCCGCCGCAACAGCAACACCCCAGACCGACCCAATCCCGCCAACAATGACCATAGCCAGAACGGTGATGGATTCAACAAACCCAAAACTGTCCGGTCCTACAAAGCGAAAGTGTTGGGTGTAGAGTGCGCCTGCAATGCCAGCTGTTGATGTCCCTACGACAAAGGCGATCAGTTTGTACTTTGAAACGTCTATGCCTAATACCCGCGATATATCTTCGTTGTCGGCGATTGAGTCAAAGACATAGCCCATCCAAGATCGTTTTATCACGAGGGAGAATACTGCAAATACGGCAGCTATCCCCAAGCAAATACCCATAAAACCAAGCCGTCCAAAGGATGATCCACGAATGCCAGAAATTCCGATCTCTCCACCAAGGAATTCCTGCTGACGGACCAATCCAACAAAGAGAAACACAACGCCCATCGTTGTAATTGCAAGGAAATCATGGCGGACCCGCAAGCTAGCAAAACCGACCAACACGCCGAGCAACCCCGCGAAAGCGGCAGCTAGTGGAATCGTCAAAAGAAACGGAAATTCAGCCTTCATCATGACAGCAGATGTATAGGCACCAACGCCCATAAACGCTGCATGCCCTAGGCTGATCTGACCGCAAAATCCAGTGATAAAATTTAGGCTCAACGCGAATAGGATACTGATAGCCATCGTCGTGACTAAGGTGATTTCATAAGCCATCTATTTTGCCCCTAATAGCCCTTGCGGGCGTATCATCAGTACTACAATCAAAAACGCAAAAGCTAGTGCGTCGCGGTCCAGCAAATGGCCTATATAAATTGTACCAAATGATTCAATAATCCCGATGGCCATTGCTGCTACTAAAGTGCCACGAATACTGCCGAGACCGCCGAGAACAATGATTGCCAAAGCTTTGTAGGATGCGACACTGCCCATAGAAGGCTCGACCAGATTATTGAGCATAGCGACAAGTACACCCGCAGCGGCTGCCAGTGCAGAGCCGATGAAAAAATTCATGTACCGCACGTTTTGCGTGTTGATGCCAAAAGCGCGTGCCATATTGGGATCAGTGACAGTTGCACGCCAGGAAACACCCAACCGTGTGTTTGCGGAAAACCAGCCCAAAACCACCAGCATGACAACAGACAAAGCAATCACTAACGCCTCACCATATTTCAGAAAAAACCCACCAGACAGCTCAAAATACCCTTGCATGGGAGGGTTGGTGTACGACAGACCGTAGGGCCCAAAAATGATGCGAAAAATCTCTTCTGAGGCGATGAACATGCCGATCGATGCGATCAGTGCAATGAACGGTGGCCTTGACAACAAAGGTTCATATGCCAGTTTGTAAACTGCGATGCCAACAAACCCGACGACGATCATGGCAACAGCCGTTGCAAGCGCAAAGCTGCCTGTTGCGTTGGTCACAATAACACCAAGGTAACCACCAAGCGTGAACAGGGCGGCGTGCGCGACATGCAAAATTCGCAGTAAACCGTAAACCAACGTTAGGCCTAATGCGATCAGAGCATAGATACTGCCCTGCACGATCCCTTGGAAAAACAATTCAATAAACAACATTTCGGCGGTCCAATCTCGGAGTTTGTAAACACGAACTCAGCGTCGAAAATTTAGAGGAACTGCGCCACTTGATCCCAATCAAATGGCGCAGTTATAAAGTTTATTCAGTAGGAGGCGCCAAAAGATCGGCGTCATCAATGACTGAATGATGGCGCCATTGGCCGTCTTTCACGATCTGAACTTGAACCGATTTTTGAACCTCGCCTAAACCGTTGAATGAAATCTCACCAGTCGAAGCTGTCAGCTGCGTACTCATAATTGCATCACGTAGAACGGCTTTATCGCCGCTACCGGATGACTGTAATGCTGCAGCAAGGACTTTGATTGCAGTATGGGCGGACGCTGCAACCATATCTGCTTTATTTCCAGTCTTTGCCTCGAATGCAGTGATAAAGTCCTGTGTTTCTACAGCAGTTGAATCACGATCAAGCGATGTTGTGATGATCGTCCCTTCTGCAGCCGGTCCAGCAATGTCAATGAATTTTTGCGAGTCGTAACCCTCTTGCCCAATCACAGTCGTAGTAATCCCAGCCGCGCGCAACTGGCTTACCAACGGACCAGCCGTAAAGAAGTAACCAGTGGCATAGATGACGTCTGGATTGTCAGCCCTAATTTTCGATACGATCGGTCCAAACTGGCGATCTTTGATACTGTATTCATACTCACCAACAATATCGATCCCATAGTTTGCTGACACTTCTTTGAACCCAGCAGCCAGCGATTTACCAAAGTCATTCTGAAGGGTTACAATCACCGCCTTTTTCAAGCCCAGCATTTCACCAGCCAATTTTGCGCCCGCACGACCCTGCACTTCGCCTACAAAAGATGTTCGGAATACGTAATCGCCTGCACGGGTGATGTCAGGATGAATAGCATAAGCAGAAATGTATGGTACACCTGACTCCTGAAAAATCCCAGCTGCGGCGCGTGTTGCACCGGAGTAACTGCCAGAAATCGCGGCGACGACACCATCGCGCTCGATTAGTTTTTGAGCAATTGGCACGGATTCTTTTGGTGATGCTTGGTCGTCATAAACCACCAGTTCTAGCATATCGCCATTGATCCCACCAGCAGTGTTGATCTGTTCTACTGCAAGTTCAGCACCGTTAAGAGCGGATGTACCATCCGCAGCGGCAAATCCTGTAAGTGGAACATTAAATCCGACTTTGATATTTTCCGCGATGCTGGGTGTCGCAATGGAAGCAAAGCCGATGGCTGCCGCCAATAGTGTTGATTTCAGTTTCATTTCGTTTTTCCTTTTTGTTGAATTTTGATTATCGTCCGTGAAGTCTCAATGAGCGGGCAACATTGTTCTCTGATATTCACAACAATGAACTCCGAAAACACACTGGCGAACTGACTCAACTGTTTCTGAAATCCACAATGCACGTGCACTATCAAAATTGAGAGGCCCGAGGGCAAAAACCGCAAAAGTCATCAGAGTGCCCCTTGATTAAGTTTGTACATAATAATATTAAGGATGCACATAATAGAGTCAACAGATATATTTCCACCCGAATGATGTTGCATTCACGAGCTCGGAAGTGGATTGGTAAAGTGCAAGGAAAGTTGAAGGAATAGATTTGACACAGAATGTACGAAATTCATGGATCGAAGTTCGCAATGCGATTCAGAGCAAGATTTTGGATTCCACTTATGCACCCGGCGACAAGCTGCCAAAAGATGAGGATTTTGCCCAAGAAATCGGGTGTGCACGAACAACTGTTCAACGTGCAATGCGCGATTTGTCAGACAGTGGTATTGTAGAGCGGCGGCGCAAGGCAGGAACCATTGTGCGCGCTGACCCAGTAACACGCGCCACGCTGGACATTCCGATCACGCGTAAAGAAGTGGAACAAAAGGGCAGGGTTTACGGCTACCAGCTTCTGAATCGATCAATCAAAAATACACCAGTGCCAATTAACACAAATTTTGGCCTAGGGGCTTCCACAAAAATGTTGTGGATCGAAGCGCTACATTTGGCCGATCAACGGCCTTACATTTACGAGGATCGCTGGGTTTCGCTGCAAACCGTACCCGAAATCAGCGAAGTGGATATGAGCAAAGAAAGCGCAAACGAATGGTTGGTGCGCAATCGACCATACAGCCACTGTGATTTGCGGTTTTACGCATCCCGCGCAGGTGATTATTATGCGCGCGTGATGGGTACCACCGAAAATGAAGCATTGTTTGTGATGGAGCGCACGACTTGGATTCGCGAGGAACCGATTACAACAGTCAAGGCCGTGACGTTTCCAGGGTACCAGTTGCAGACCAAGATTTAAGGCTTCTAACAAACAATAGTTCACTGCTGAATTTGAAAATTTCTAAATTTTTAAGGACTTTAGGGACGATGAAATAATAATCGATAGAACCCCCTTATCGCACCACGCCTCTCTATAACCGAGACTATAACCTTGGATCAGTGGAGTTAGCGTTGGGTGGTTTTTGTTAGGTTAAGTGAACCCAGCTTATCGATGCATGGCTTATGGCTGAGTGTGATTAATGGTCTTCAGATCGAGTTTTACTAACGAACAATTTTAATCAATCTCAGCCAAGAGTTCTATGCCCAGATCATTGTTCTGATAGTCATATTCTTGTTTTGTTCCGATTGACCTTAGGTTAAACTTGACAAGCCTGTGGTGCTAAAGTCCGCTTCAATAAGATTATGTACAAAATACCAATTGGAGCAAATAAGTTGAAGATAAAACTTCCTACTCTAATAAAAGGTCTTCACTGGACAACCGTTAGTAGTGAAAAAGTGCTTTTAGCAGTGATTGGTGTTGCCACCTGCATCGCTGCAACTCAATATTTACTCAAAATGTTTTATGCAAGGGAAATATTATTAGCAGATCTTTTTATGTTATTTATTTTCGTGGAAATAATTGGGATGGTTGGAGCCTTCTATAGCACAAGCAGGATACCGGTAACTCTACCAATAATAATTGCAATCACGGCTATTTGTAGGTTGATAATTATGCAGAGCAAAGAAATGGATGCTCTCCTAGTACTTGGTGAAGCTGGAGCAATTCTAATCTTATCTGTAGCAGCTTATATTATGAGCTTAAAAGATAAGGTAAGTCTTGAGAAAAAGAAGGATTTTAAGGAGTGATCTATTTATTTGCCAACACAAACTCTAAAGGAAACCATTTAAAGGGTATTGTCAGACAAACTTGACGTCTGATTGGTTGGTATCTAACTTTTATGAATGACAACAGAAAATCCATTCAAATATTTCAAACGGTTTGGATTGAGCGCAGTAACCCCTACAAACTTTTGACAAGGTTCACTGACCATATTAGCGACTGATTAAGACACAGAGTTGAGCAAAAAGACTACGATTTATGCATAGATTGAGATAATAGAGTTGAATACGGTCGCCGCTCTAGCTACACTTGCCATTATTTGGTTAGGGGAGTGGGTGTTATGGTTTCGACCTGTAAAACCCAGTAATTTCACACTGATCCCAATCATCTCTGGGTTCGTAATCGTCTATTATATAGAAAAAACCCCAATCGTCTTACCATTAGAATTTCCCCAAACATCAATCAACACATCATCATAAACCAATATTTCCAAAACGTTTAATAAAATTTTCTGGGTTACATTTATTGTCGCGTTTATTTTACTTATCTACATTTTGTTCCCCAAAACTTTAGCTTCAATAGTTGGTTTTTAATGAGGGGAAGATGAATGACCTATATAATGGGTAGTTATTTACTCACTACGCCTAACTCTATTTGACGCTCTCTAATCGTAAGGGCTAACCAAACTAGTAACATTGGTCCAGCAAGAGGTAAAACACCCAACAAACTGAAAAATCTACTATAGCCCATACCCTGAAGTCGTTTCCCAGCATTCCTTAAGCAAAACGAAAAGAGTACCGCTGGGATAAAAACGGTAGATATTATGCTAAGGTTCGTTTTAACGATTGTCATATCCGGAAGGACAGCGGCGGTTGGCATGCCAAGGTAACCCAGTTTTCCAAGTATACTAAATACAAATACCAAGCCCAACCGAAGAATTAACTTATTTTGGAATTCAGAACGTCCTATTTCACTGTTTTTATTGGTAAAAACTACTAAAAATGGACTTATCGTTATCGAACACAAAGGAACCATCACAAGAAATAGAAAAAATATCGCTGGAACTGCATGTTGTAACATATTTATTCCCTTAAAATGATTTCAGTATTAAAATAACTTATCTATATCATTTTCACAATATTCTATTTCCAACCATCGTCGGCACTCTTTCAATCTTGTTTAAATATAGTAAAGTTTTTTTTTATCAATGGAATAAAACGTCATCTATTTCGTTTACCTAAAGTAAATTATTTAACTTAAAGCCAGCACACTACAAAATACTTTGCATTATCTGTATAGATACTATTTTATTTTCTTAACTTTAAATCATCGGGGTAAACAAATGGACTTGGGAGAAAAACTTGTAGCGTTATATCCAAAGATGCTTCGCTAAGCGGCCGACAGTGCCGTTGGGCACTCATGAACCAAAGTGGCCGTAAATCGATAGGTTAGTTTGACTAATTGAGTTGCCAAGTCATAATACCAACAAATACCTCATATTCATATGAAATATGTTCTTTTCCAGCGTTTGGAAAATGGCAGCCAGCAAGATGCAACCCAATTTTTCCAGGGTATATCCCGTCATTAAGTCTTGCTCTACATGTATAAAGATAAGTACCATCTGCTTCTTTTCCAGTTGGCTTAGCATCAGATAGACTTTTGTCATCATCTACCTTTTGCCATAAAGCTTCATGCTTAACACCCTTACTTACTGAACGATATTCCCAGTTAGCTGGATTTCTGATCTCATATTCAGTACCACCCCAGGAAATTCTACACCCTTTGTGCTTTTCAATATTTAAGTGACCAGGATGGAGACCATTTTTAAACTTTGCCCTGCATAAATAAAGGTTTGAATTATTATTATTTTGACCACCTTTAAGGATCATCTGGAGGTTTATTGAACTCTCACCCCCTTTTATTTTTGTTTCACGTATAATGGTTCCATTATAAGGTTTTACCCAGCTAACGAAGACTGGAATATCTTTTTTGTAGAGCTTATCGTCGTCAATAGCTTCATCTAAGGTGTCTAGAGTTTTAATTATTTGATCAAATATTCCACCTAATAAATTGGTAGCACTTGCAGGAATGACTTGAATACTCATTAAAACAAAAATAATAATACAAATTAAATTCTTCATCCTCCCACCTTAGCATCAACGTTCATTTTGTGAAGAACAAAGCCAGCCAACGCTAAATCCACTGATCCAAGGTTATAGTCTCGGTTATAGAGGGGCTTGGTGCTAAGTAGTTTGAATGGTATATTATCAGGGGTTGCATGGGCACTGGGGGTGTACGGGGTATGTATTGTTGAAGTGTTACATAGATCAGGTTTAGCTAACCGTTACTAATACAGGGGTTGTTGATAGGATGAGAGTAATGTTGTCCTATGTAGGACACTTTCCCAAGCTTGGGAAAGTTGAGTGGCGTATTAAGGATGTTTAATAACTTACTTTAATTATTATTGTACTAATGTTATCTTAACTTTTTAAAGTAGGTGATTTAATTATATTAATTTTTTTAAAGGAATTTTCTGTGAAAAAAATAACTGCATTATGTTTAGTTTTAATTTTGACGATAAGTACTGCTGTTGATGCTGAACATGCAAAGCTCGTTATTAGAGATAATACAACTATAAAAGCTTTAGAAAATAATCCAAACATGATTGGCTATCTTTTTCAACACCAAGGCACAGTTAAAGTAGTTACGTCTGATGGAAACTGGACAAAAAATATCTATTTACCTTCAGCAGGAATAATTGATGGTACGCGGTTCAGGTTAAACGTAAAGTCAACATGGGCAGTTAATCTACACTATAATGAAAAGGTTATAATACTTGGTACAGGCAGTAAATTTATAACTGTGTTTGAAGCGGGAAGTTGGCGTTAAATTAAGCGCCTTCAGAAGTGATGAATTTTTATTTTAACATTTAATAAAATCCTTAAAATTTAGAGATTCAAATGAAGTTTAATAATTTAATAATAGTTCTATTATTTTCAGCTTTACCAGCTGTCGCAGGATCTAATTGCGCAAACTTATGTAATGAAGAGTGGTGGCAAAAAAATGGATTAGCCTCTTTAAAAAATGAGTTTCACGCCACCAGTAATTACGGCATCAATTTAGATTCAGATCCATACTCAACATTATATTTAGATTTAGAAGGTGTCTCAACATTATATTATGCCGCTGCATATGGATCTTTAAAAATGTTTGAGTTTCTCCTTAAAAAAGTTCCAATAACGACCCCACCAGATCCAGTTACACTTCTGCAAGTTGCATTAATGTTTAATTCTTCTATTGAACATATGAAAGCGTCTTTACGTCATGGAGTAGACATTAACGCTCAGACGGTTTTTGGCTATACTGCATTACATAGTGCAGTTTCAGATAGAAGTGATGAGATAGTTCTGTTTTTATTAGATAATGGTGCAGATGCCAGTATCAAGGATGACTTTGGAGATACATCTTTCGATAAGGTAAATATTCATAATAATAACCTATCAGAAACAACAGTTTTAAGGCTATTTAAAGCCTCACAAGATTAATCAAAAATATATAGTTATTTATGCCTGTTGGTTTTTAACTGATATTGGGCTACATATTACTAAAATTCATGAATGGCCTGCAAAGACTACTGACATTGCGCAACGAAATCACCCATCCCTAAATCCACTGATCCAGGGTTATAGTCTCGCTTATAGAGAGGCGTGGTGCGATAAGGGGTCTCCCCCAGGGGAATGGTCTGGTAAGTGAGAAATTAGACGGTGAGTAGGGCAGTCTTAAACGGATATTCCTGCTTTAGGATAATGTTGAAATACCTTGGTGGCTCCATAAATACTAACTATGAATACATCGTAGGCTTCACGCTCATCTTCAGGTCCCATCCCGGGCGAACCGTAAGGCATTGCTGGCACGGCTAATCCTAATGCATCAGGACGGTCTGCTATGAGACGTTTTATGTCGCGGGCGGGAACATGTCCTTCAATGAAATACCCATCAACTTTAGCAGTATGACAGGACATCATATCTCTGGGGATGCCACTCTCAATCTTAAATTCAGTCAAAAGGCTACCGGAGCGATCTTCAGTAGTAACATTGAAGCCTTTGTCTGTTAAAATCTCTATCCATGCATTGCAGCAACCACACTGTGGGTTTTTAACTAC
>Ga0209816_1003820_pt1 | contig 10220 bp, 9 predicted proteins | sample CoawatmetaG01DNA_FD_187509 | JGI IMG/M metagenome (GOLD analysis project Ga0209816, IMG submission 187509) | Marine microbial communities from the West Antarctic Peninsula - Coastal water metaG017-DNA (SPAdes) (version 2) | ecosystem: Environmental > Aquatic > Marine > Coastal ... | reverse complement strand
AACGAATATGAGATTTGCCTCTCTAGGAAGTGGTTCGAAAGGAAACTGTTTAATTGTAGAAGAAAAAAATACTAGGCTACTATTAGATTGTGGTTTTTCAACAAAAGAAGTTATTGCTCGTCTCTTCAGGCTTGGTCTCCAGCCCAATATGTTGGACGGTATTATTATTACCCATGAGCACGCGGATCACATTAGTGGGGTAGAGCGGTTTGCACGTAAATTTGATATTCCTGTTTGGCTTACTCATGGCACGCTACGTGCCGCAAAAAAAACTTTTTCTACAATATCTAAGATTAATATAATAGATAGCCACCAAGCCTTTTCTATTAGTGATATTGAGATTCAACCTTATCCTGTTCCGCATGATGCCCAGGAGCCAACACAATTCATTTTTGGTAATGGGTCTCTCAAGTTAGGTGTGCTGACTGATACTGGTTGTTCGACAAAGCATATTGAAGAAATCTTAAATTGTTGCCATGGTCTTGTATTGGAATGTAATCACGACGCCAAGCTTCTTGCAAACAGTAAGTACCCTGTAAGTTTAAAGCAGAGGGTAGGAGGACGTTTGGGGCACCTTGAAAATTCTACCTCAGCAATGCTTCTGTCAAAATTGGACTGTAGTTTGCTTCAGCATCTTATTGCGGCACATCTGAGTGAGGCAAATAATACGCCTCAGCTAGCTAAATCAGCCCTTAGTGGAGCCATAAATTGCAGTCCAGACTGGATCGGGGTAGCAGACCAGAGCAATGGTTTTGATTGGCGTCAGTTGGTATAAATTAGACGGTCTTTAAATTTTTTACTCAAGCTTGAAATAAAAAAAGCCATCATAAATGATGGCTTTCTTTATTTATAAGATCGCAAGAAGCGAATCTTTTAGTGCATTAGCTTGGTAGGATCTTTTCCATCAACGATAGGATTACCATTTCCATCTAGGTTATGTCCTGGAAGTACTGCTTTACCACTGTACTCATCTTCACCTGCTGCAGGAGCGGGAGCTGCACCACCAGCAAGTTCTGCATCAGTTTGATGATCCTGGCCAGCACTTTTTACTTCAAAAGTTGATGGGTCAGCTACACCTGAATTTTCTCCTTCACGAGCACGTTCTTCAGCTACGGTAGTACCTTCTTCAGTTCTAACGCCATACCCTTCAATGCTTTCTGGGTTGGCTTGATGTGGTTTGCCGCAAGCAGTAAGAGCTAGCGCGACTAAAGCAGCTGCGATTAGTGAAAATTTCATTGTTTAGTTTCCTTAGTAGTAATGATAAATAAGTTGTAGAGTCGGGCAGTTTACTCTAAAGTAGCTAACTGCTCAAGTATAAAACTTTACGGTTGATTTGAAGGGTGTTTAAGGAAAAGAATATAGATAAAAATGCTGCTTATAAATATATCTTTTTCTGCCTATAAATGATTATAAATTTATCCGCCACCCTTGGCAGACTATTATTAAATCTTATTTTTTCTTTTTAAATTCAATTACTTTAAGTCTATTTGTATTTTATTTGCAATAGGCTCTGTTTTTTTGAATCAAATGCAAATCTAAATCTGTCTTGAAAAGGCTTACCATTTATTAGGTTTGTCTTCTTTATCAGGATTATCAAGATCATCAAAATTAGGTTCAGAGTCCCGGGCTGCATCTGCGGAGGGCGGTGGTTTCTCCATGTCATGGCCATCAAGACTTTTTTTACCTTCACCACATGCACTAAGTGAAAGTGCAAACAGAGTAACAAGCAAGAATGAATAAAATTTCATTATTTAAATTCCATTAGATATTTAATTTTACGCAATATAGCAGAAGCACTAAAACTACTCAAATATTTAGGCCTATTTATCTGTCTTATTTCAATGGTTGTATATAATTAATAATAAAAAAAGCCGCCCAGAAGGACGGCTTTTTCGTCTTGCCAAATATTTAATCGGCAGGAGCAGCATGACGATCAGCAGCATCTCCGGCACTTTCAGCACCTTCATCAGGTCCTGGAGGAGCACTATCACGTTTATCCCAAAGACTAGGTGGATATTGCCCAGGCTTTCCGCCTCCGACTTCCTTTTCACTGAATAGATCGCAGGCAGATAGTGATAATGTAACTACGGCAGCGAGGAGCAGATATTTCATTTTAAATCTCCCATTTTGTTTAGACGAGTAGTAATTCTATAAAGTTATAATAAAATTTATAACTAAAGCGTTTCGGCCATTCAAGAAACTAATTCCCAAATCCGAAAGGACCATCATATTAATATCAGAATTCATAAATATTGTCTAGTTAAGTATGGAATTTGTCTGAAGAAAGTTGTAAAAAACATACAGAAGGAAGCTTCTCTAAATTAGACCTTCAGGTAACACAGTGAGCGCTCCGAATATAGAGGGTTATAGTAATTTCATGTAACGGTTATTATTCATTTTATGTGTTATCAATAATAAATATTAGGGTAGAGAAATACATTTATATTTTATAAATTTGTCGGAGACTTCTTCGGATTAAAAAATCCGAAATGACTGCCAATGTTAAAGTGACAATTTTTTATTTATGTTTAGGAGGTAAGATAGCTTAGAGGTTATATTCTTTTATTTTAAGCTAACTAGAATTAGCTTAAAATTATTTAATCACATAGCAATCATTTTTAACTACAAAAAACCAACAGAAAGGATAAAAATGTTACGAATAGGAGAGATCGCGCCAGATATTAACTTGCCTGATGCCGATATGGAGATGGTTCGTCTATCCGGCTATAGGAATAAGAAGAATGTGGTACTTTATTTTTACCCTAAAGATGATACTCCTGGATGCACGGTTCAGGCTTTAGAATTTAGTGCTTTAAAAGATAAATTTGCAGATCTTGACACCGTAATTCTGGGCATTAGTCGTGACGATTGCTTAAGCCACGGCTCATTTCGAGATAAACATGATATTACTGTATGTTTATTATCTGACAGTGAAAATGAAGCATGTGAAAAATATGATATTTTGCGGGAAAAAGAGAGAAATGGTGAAATGAAGTCCAGTGTTTTGCGCTCTACTTTTATCATTGACATGCATGGCGTATTGAAGCATGTATTATATGGTGTGAAAGCACGCAATCATGCCATAGAAATTTTACATTTGATTAAAGAATTGTCCTGAGTTTTATTGCTTTATTTTCCCCGCATAAACATTTTATCAAGATTAGCTAGGCTGATTTCAAACCATGTTGGCCTTCCATGATTGCACTGATCGGAGCGTTCAGTTTCTTCCATTTCGCGTAGAAGTGCATTCATCTCGGGTAAGCTCAGTATTCGATTGGCACGAATTGCATTATGGCAGGCCATACTTGAGAGGAGCTCATTGCGTTTGTTTGTCAATAGCTGACCCGTATCAAACTCACGAAGCTCATTTAGGATATCACGCGCTAACTTAACGACATCCGTGTCCTTGAGTATAGTCGGCACTGCACGTACCGCTAGTGTGGTAGGAGAGAGGATGGCGATTTCAAAGCCTAGGTTACTTAAAATTTCTTTGTTTTCTTCTGCAGTGACAACATCTAATCCGTTTCCCTGGAATGTCACAGGAATTAACAGTGGTTGCATAGATAGGGTACGGTTATCAAACGATGACTTTAATTTCTCATAAGTTACGCGTTCGTGTGCTGCATGCATGTCTACAATGATTAAACCCTGCTTATTTTGGGCCAGTATGTATATACCCATAAGCTGTCCTAGAGCAAAACCTAAGGGTGGAATTTCTTCCTGTTCCTGCTCAGTGATAGTAGTGGCTGGAGGAATCTTTGCTTTGATGCCTGCACCAAATAGATTTTGATAATGAAAGGGAGGCGAATCTTCCCTCCCGAGCTGCATGGGGTCTTGTCTTACATAGGCTGATGCGGAAGGGATGGATGCTGCATTTATAGCTGCTACGGAATTATTTGTTTCTAGTTTTTGGTGTGGAGAAGCTAATGACTTGCTAATAGTGTGAAAAATGAATTGATGTAATGCGCGTGGATCGCGAAATCGAACTTCAGTTTTAGCTGGGTGAACATTAACATCTAAACCTTCTGGATTCATATTTAGAAATAGAACGTATGTTGGGTGCCGGTCCAGATGTAGAACATCACGATAGGCTTCTCTAATCGCATGTGCGATTAATTTGTCTCGTACAAAACGACCATTAATAAAAAAATACTGTGCATTACGGGAAGACTTTGAATAGGTTGGTAATGCGACAGATCCATACAGATGCAAATCTGCCGCTTGTTCGCTTATAAGTAGGGAAGCTTCCTCAAAATCGCTGCCTAGCAATTGTGTAATTCGTTGCGTTACATCAGATGATCGTAAATGACGACGTATTTTGCCGTTATGTTGTAGTGTAAAGCTAATATTAGGGGAAGATAATGCAATGCGCTTAAAGGTCTCATCGCAATGGCTAAATTCTGTGGCCTCGGTTTTTAGGAATTTTCTCCGGGCAGGAGTATTAAAGTAGAGATCATGTACTTCAACCGTGACTCCAGCAACAAGTGATGAGGGTTCAGGGCGTGAAAGTCTTCCTCCTTTAGCATGTATTTGCCAGGCATGTTTTTCTTCTAGTTTCCGGCTTGCTAGAACTAAATTAGAAACTGATGCGATACTTGCAAGTGCTTCACCTCGGAATCCAAGACTGCCTATTTTCTGTAAATCTTCTAGGGTTTTAATCTTGCTTGTAGCATGAGGCGTAAGGGCAAGAGGCAAATCATTCTTTGGAATTCCGTCGCCATTATCGGATACACGGATTAATTTAACTCCGCCTTCTTCAAGCTGAACCTTTACTTCTAAAGCACCAGCATCCACACTATTTTCAAGTATTTCTTTAAGTGCTGAAGCAGGCCGCTCTATTACCTCACCGGCAGAAATTTGATTAATAATAAGGTCGGGCAGGAGTTTGATCACAGAATTAAAGAGTAGTTAAATGGAATGCTTTCAATTATACAGTTCCAAGTTGCTATGTACTGTACAAAGCATTGTTATATCTTGTAAATAAAATAAATGCAATTCATCTTCTTCGTAGAGTTATAGCTCTTTATTCATGGCCTTTTTGACAGTAATTCTATTGAGCTGAGGAGAGAACATTTTAATAAAATCAAGTACATAACCTCGAAGATAGCTATTTTTTCTGATGCCAATACGTGTAGTGCTTGATTCAAAAAGGTGCCCTGCGTCTATGGAGCGTAGATGTTTGTCCCGGCTAGGGTCAAATGCCATCTGTGCCACTATTCCAATACCTAACCCTAGTTCTACATAAGTTTTAATGACATCTGCATCTAAAGCGGTCAATACAACATTGGGTACTAAGCCTCTGGCCTCAAAAGCCTGGTTAATTTTTGAACGCCCTGTAAATGCAAAGTCGTAGGTAATAATGGGATATTTAACAATAGCTTCAAGCGAAATTTCTCGGAGTGAAAGCAATGGGTGCTCAGGTGGCGTGATGATACATCGATTCCATTGATAGCACGGAAGCATCACAAGTTCATGAAAGAACTCAATAGCCTCTGTAGCAATGGCAATGTCTGCTTCTCCAGAAGTCACTAATTTTGATATTTGAGTCGGGTTTCCCTGACGTATTGTTAGCTTTATTTTTGGGTAGCGAGTAGTAAATTGTCTAATTGTAGGGGGCAGAGCGTACCTTGCCTGGGTGTGGGTAGTAGCAACAGTTAAAGACCCAACATCTTTGTCTGTAAATTCCTGACCTACACATCTCAGGTTATTTTCTTCTATGAGAATTTTTTCAGCTATCTCGACTATAGTTTGCCCTGGTGGGGTAATGCTAGCCATTCGTTTACCATTACGAATAAAAATTTCCACGCCAAGCTCTTCTTCTAGAAGCTGAATTTGTTTGCTTATTCCAGGTTGCGAGGTATGTAATTTTTTAGCAGCTCTGGATAAATTGAGATCTTGGTTCGCCACCTCACATAGATATCTTAATTGCTGTAGTTTCATAATCCTCACTCCAATTCATGTTATAACTAATAATTATATCAATCTAATTTAATATTATTAGATAATATATCAATATGTTGTTAATATCCATCCTTCAAAATTTAGGGTAACTAGGATAAACAGTATGGAATGGGGCTACACTCTATCAGGCTTACTGGTGGGATTTATTGTAGGACTCACCGGGGTAGGCGGAGGATCACTTATGACACCTCTGTTAATACTGGGGTTTAGTATTTCCCCAGCTACTGCCGTAGGTACGGACTTGTTGTATGCTTCGTTGACAAAAGCAGGTGGCGTATGGGTGCATGGTCGTCGTGGCACCGTAGACTGGAAACTTGTCAAAAGACTATCAATAGGCAGTTTGCCTGCTGCATTATTGACTGTACTAGGGTTGAACGCGCTAGGGGTTGAGAATCAAATTTTCTCAGATTTGATTACCGGTACGCTTGGAATAGCTTTAATTCTGACTGCACTAGCTTTATTTTTTCGTAATCAACTGGCACATTTAGGAAAATCTCGCTTTAGCTCTCTAGCAGCATGGCGCGACCAGAATATAGTTACAGCAACGATTACGACAGGTGCTGTTTTAGGAATTTTAGTAACCATGACATCGGTGGGTGCCGGAGCATTGGGTATGGTAGCGCTTATTACTTTATATCCGCGCACTCCCACTATAAATCTAATTGGCAGTGACATAGCCCATGCAGTTCCACTTACCCTAATAGCAGGAATGGGGCATGTTTATCTGGGAACAGTAGATTTTGGGTTGCTTGGTAGTTTATTATTGGGTTCTCTGCCAGGAATTTATATTGGAAGCCATATAGGTGGGCGGATACCAGAGCGAATATTGCGTCCAGCATTAGCGACAATCCTGGTCATAATTGGGGGAAGATTAATATGGTAATAAATTGTGGAGAAATTAGATGAATGAGTTAATAAATCTTGCTAGCGATGAAGAAATAACTTTGTTTGATAAAGCGCTGCAGGACTTTCAAAGCCAAAATATGGATGCTGATCGATTTACTGCTGCTCGTTTGCAAATGGGTATTTATGGTCAGCGTCAGGAAGGGGTCAATATGATTCGTATTAAGCTGCCGGGTGGCCGTTTAAATTCGAAACAATTGGCGGTAATAGCAGACGTATTAGAGAAATATGTGCAACACGATGTTGTGCATATTACTACACGCCAGGATATACAGATTCATTATGTTCCACTCGGGGATACTCCCGAAGTTCTTCGGCTTCTAGCTACAACAGGGCTAACAACACGCGAAGCATGTGGGAATACTATCCGTAACGTTACTGCGTGTTCTTTGTCTGGGGTATGTCCTAGACAGCACGTTGACGTTAATAAACATCTCGATGGAGCTGTTCAGCATTTTTTACGTAATCCACTAACACAACAAATGCCGCGTAAATTTAAAATTAGTTTTTCGGCTTGTGAATCAGATTGTGCACAGGGAATGATGCATGATATGGGGGTTATTGCAGTACAAAAGGGAACTAAATTTGGCTTTAAAGTTGTGGCTGGTGGAGGTCTTGGGCATAAGCCGCATGAGGCGATAGTAGTTGAAGAATTTATTGAAGAAAAAGACTTATTATTAGTTATGGAAGCAATTGTCTCATTGCATAATCGATATTCAGATCGTGTTAAACGCGCTAAGGCAAGAATCAAATTTTTAGTTGATAGATTTGGCCAGGAAGGGTTTATTGAAAAATATCGTGAGGAGTTAGAGCGTACCAAGGCAGCATTGGCAACACAGGAATACCCCAAAGGAGAATGGAACTCTGGGATTGACAGTGAAATTCCTGGGATTGGTGCGCCACGTAAATTATTTGAACAGAAGCAATCTGGGCTTTATGTTTTTCCAATTAGTACTCCAATGGGAAATCTAAATGTAGTGCAATTGCGAGGGCTTGCTAGAATTCTTGAATTTTTTGAATTAAATGAGATTCGTGTAACCCAGGATCAAAATATGATCCTGATAAATGTAGAAAAGGAAAAAATTGATACTCTGGGTACTGCTGTATCTAAACTAGATTTAGGTAAGCCACAAACCGGCGATGATGTTGTTGCATGCCCAGGTACTTCGACTTGTCGTTTGGGGATAACTTCTAGTACAGTTCTTGGGCCGAAATTAAGTGGGGGGGAACATGATTTAAAAATTCGTGTTTCTGGATGTCATAATGGTTGTGCACAACCAGAGACTGGTGATATTGGTATGTATGGGGTAGGTAAACGCATGCACGGTAAATTAATACCGCACTATCAAATGTATCTAGGAGGAGATGGGAAGGCAAACGGGGAATTGGCAATTAAAGCCCCGGCAGTTCCTGCCGCACGTATTGAAGAGGCTATGAAGCTGATAAAAACGGCATATAGCTCTGAGTGTCAATCTGGTGAAACATTTTTCTTCTGGGTAAGGCGTGTAGGTAAAGAGTATTTCACTGAGTTATTGAAATGTGTAACTGACATTAAGGCTGAAGAATTAGAGTTGGTTTTACGTGATCATGGAAAAGAAAGTGATTTTAAAGTTCTGCAACTAGGTGGGGGAGAATGTGCAGGAGTTACTCAGGTAAAGATAGGCTCAAGTTTTTTTGAGGCAGCACATGAGCGAAACTATCGGGATGCATTGAAATTTCAGCGTAAATTTGAAGATTCCGTTAAATGTGCCGAGGAAATTGCTCTCTTAATTAGTCAGGGTGTAACAGAACTGTTTGGTGGTGCTAAGAAAGATAATTTGAGGGAACAGGCAGAAGAGCTAAGGAATGTATTGCCTACTAAACCAAAATTATCCGAACAGTTAATTAAATTTTCAGAATATTTTATGAGTTCAACTGAAGAACTAAACGTTGTCTCACTAAATAAATGGTTCTTAGAGTTGGATGAGTGGACAGTAGAGGTTGCGGAACTTTGTATAAGCTTTGATCATCAGCTTGATTTGACAGGGGCGCTGCCCCAGACGGTTGCTCCCAGTCAGTTACAGGCCCAACAGCCAGCTGACATGAGGCAATAATTTCTATCAATTTTATAAGCTCAGAGAGTGATGAATTTAAGTCAGAAGGTCGAAGAAGTGAATGCACTGTTGGATGTAGTAAGTAAAGACTATGCCCCAGTTGTTTTTGCAAATAGCTTTGGTGCAGAAGATATGGTGCTAACTGACTTAATTGGGAAGAATTTTCCGGACATTTCCATGTTTACCTTGGATACGGCTCGTCTCCCTGAAGAAACTTATAGTCTTATGAAGGAAGTTGAGGATCGCTATAATATAAATACTAAAATATATTTTCCTGAGTCTGCTGCAGTGGAGAAATATGCTGCTGAAAATGGGCCTAATGGATTTTATGACAGTATAGCCCTGCGTAAAGCCTGCTGTTTTATGAGGAAAGTTGAACCATTAAAACGCGCATTAAAGGGTAAGCGTGCATGGATAACAGGACTGCGACGTGACCAAGCTCCAACTAGAATGAATTTGGAGGCGTCAGAGTTTGATGCAGATAACGGTCTTCAGAAAATTAGCCCACTGTTAAACTGGAGCTTGCCTGACATATGGAAATACATTAAAGATTTTAATATTCCGTATAATACGCTGCATGATAAAAATTATAGCAGTATTGGTTGCGCGCCATGTACCCGTGCTATTACACCCGGTGAAGATGTCCGTGCCGGGCGTTGGTGGTGGGAAGATCCTGAAACTAAGGAGTGTGGCCTGCATCTTAAATAAGAGAAGTAATATAAGTTTATTTGGTAATCTTAGAGGATTAGCGAATGGATATAATAATAAACGATAAGCAAGATTTTATTACCCCTGTTCCAGGTATTATGATGAAAAATGAGCCAGTAATTATTAAACCACGGACCGAAGACCAGTTAAGTCATTTAGATATTCTGGAAAGTGAATCAGTCCACATTCTGCGTGAAGTTGCGGCAGAATGTGTGAATCCTGCATTGCTTTTTTCAGGGGGAAAAGACTCCATTGTGTTGCTAAGGCTCGCAGAAAAAGCGTTTCGTCCGGGTCCTTTCCCATTTCCGTTGCTGCATATAGATACTGGCCATAATTTCCCAGAAGTAATTGAATTCCGTGACAGGAGAGCTAAAGAATTAGGTGAGCGTTTAATTGTACGTAGTATGGAAGACTCTATTAAACAAGGCAGGGTGGTTCTACGCTCAGAGAATCAGAGTCGAAATTCATTTCAATCAGTGACACTACTAGATTCAATTGCAGAGCTTGAGCTTGATGCTTGTATTGGTGGCGCACGACGCGACGAAGAAAAAGCTC
>Ga0209816_1003817_pt1 | contig 10229 bp, 10 predicted proteins | sample CoawatmetaG01DNA_FD_187509 | JGI IMG/M metagenome (GOLD analysis project Ga0209816, IMG submission 187509) | Marine microbial communities from the West Antarctic Peninsula - Coastal water metaG017-DNA (SPAdes) (version 2) | ecosystem: Environmental > Aquatic > Marine > Coastal ... | reverse complement strand
TCCAATGAAACCAACTCGCCAGCCAGTCATTGCGAAACCTTTAGAAACACCATTTACGGTTATTGTTCTATCTTTCATACTTGCAATTGTTCCCATTGAAAAGTGTGATTCAGTAAAGTTTATATGCTCATAAATTTCATCAGCAATAACATAAATATCAGGATATTTTTCCAGCATTTTTGCTATTGCCTCTAATTCTTCCTTTTTATATACGGTTCCACTTGGGTTGCAAGGTGAACTAAACATTAATAGTTTTGTTTTTGGCGTAATTGCAGCTTCCAGCTGCTCAGCGGTAACTTTAAAGTCAGTTTCAATACTTGAAGTTACTTCAACAGGAATTCCTTCAGATAGTTTGATGATTTCAGTATAACTTACCCAGTAAGGGCAAGGTAAAAGCACTTCATCGCCAGGGTTTAATAAACTCAAACATACATTTGCTAAGGATTGTTTAGCCCCAGTTGAAGTTACAATTTGATCGGCTGTATATTCTAAATTATTATCTCTTTTAAATTTTAGAGAAATAGCATTTCTTAGTTCAGGTAATCCAGGAACTGGTGTATAATGCGAGAAATTATCATCAATTGCTTTTTTTGCCGCGTTTTTTATAAAATCTGGTGTATCAAAGTCAGGTTCTCCAAGACTTAGTGCAATTATATCATGTCCTTGAGCTTGTAATTCTCTACTCATGCGCGCCATAGCTAGTGTCGCTGATTCTGCTAATCGGTTTAACCTGTCAGATACTTTATTCATGCTTTATATTATTGTTCTTTAAAGGGGCAAATATAGTTATTACTATCTAGATGTTAGAGAATAAATCAAGTAAAAAACTTCTTTAATCAACTGGTTTTTTATCAATTAATAAAACAACAATCAAGTTCTAACATATTTATGCGATGTTTGAACAGTTGAGAAAAGAAAAGTTGAAGAATAGCTATAAGCTCGCTAAAAGATGATAAATAGTTTTTCCTTTGGTTATTTCTTTTTCCAAAGCTTTAAGTTTACCATTAGAAAGAAGTAATTTGTATTTTTTATTTCCTAATTCTTCTTTTACTGTATGATGAAGCCAATAGATATTTTGTTTTTTTCTATTTTCACTTTTCCAATCACTAGATTTCATTTGTGAATCATAATTATTTATCATGTCCCATATTTTATTAATACCTGTGTTTTCAATAGCAGAACAAACAGAAACTTTTGGAGTCCATCCGTTTTCCATTCTAGGGAATAGGTGTAAAGCTCTTTTGTATGCTAGTGCAGCATTCTTGGCATTTATAATGTTATTCCCGTCCGCTTTATTAATAATTAGTCCATCAGCCAGTTCCATTATACCTCTTTTAATTCCTTGTAACTCATCACCGGCACCTGATAACATCAGTAGTAAGAAGAAGTCGGATATATTACTAACAGTAGTTTCACTTTGTCCAACACCGACGGTTTCTATTAAAATAATATCATATCCTGCAGCTTCACACAAAATAATACTATCTCTTGTTTTGTTTGCTACACCACCCAAAGTTCCACTAGTTGGACTAGGACGTATAAATGCATTCTTATTAGCCGCTAATTCGTGCATTCGGCTTTTATCACCAAGTATGCTTCCTTTTGTTTGCTCACTTGTTGGATCAATAGCTAAAACGGCAACCTTCTTGCCATGACTTGTGACTAGTTTTCCAAAGGATTCTATAAAGGTGCTTTTCCCTACGCCTGGTACACCTGTTATGCCAACACGTATTGATTTTCCACTATTTGGTAAGCATAATTTTAGTAATTCTTGAGCTTTTTTTTCATGCTCAGGTAAAGTGCTTTCTAATAAAGTAATTCCTTTGCCTAAAGCAGTGCGATTACCTTTAATTATATCTTGAGCTAGTTCCATTATTTTACGGCTATTACCGAAATTTCTACATTGACATTTTTTGGTAAAACTGAAACTTGTACAGCCTCCCGAGCAGGTAGATTACTATCAAAACTATTACCATATACTTCATTAATAGATGCATAGTCGTTCATATCTTTCATAAATATTGTGCATTTCACCACATTCTCAAAATTCATCTCTGCAGCTTTTAGTACAGCCAAAATGTTTTTCATTACCTGTTTAGTTTCTGCACTAATATTGTCAGTCACTAAGTTACCTGTAATAGGATTTATTGCTATCAGGCCTGAACAATAAAGTGTATTACCACTTAGTATTGCTTGGCTATAAGGTCCAATAACAGTTGGAGCATTTGGAGTGTTGATTATTTTTTTCATTTTATTTGTTTCTGTGTCCAAATATAGCACTTCCTAATCTAACCATAGTGCTGCCTTGCTCAATTGCTAACTTATAATCTCCACTCATTCCCATTGATAAGGTTGTGATATCTTTATTTTTTATAGTTTCAAATAAAACTTTAAGGCTGTTAAATTCTTGTATTACCTGATCTTTGTTATCTGTAAAGGTTGCCATTCCCATTAATCCAATAATTTTTATATTTAAGAACTCATTAGTGTTATTTATTACTTCATTGACTTCGGATAAATCAAATCCAAACTTATTGCTTTCCGTTGCAATATGAATCTGTAGAAGGCAATCAATAACTCTGTTATTCTGCAATGCTCTTTTGTTAATTTCTTTCAATAATTTAATTGAATCTACGCCATGAATTAAGGATACAAAAGGAGCTATAAATTTTACTTTATTTGTTTGTAAGTGTCCAATCATATGCCATATAATATCTTTGGGCAAATCTTCAGCTTTTTGAACTAATTCTTGCACTTTATTTTCTCCAAATACCTTTTGTCCTGCATGGTATGCCTGTAGCAAATCAGAATTTGGTTTTGTTTTTGATACTGCAACTAAAGTTACTCCCTTAGGAAGTGAGCTTAGTACATTATTAATGTTATTTTCAATACACATTATTCTAAGGAGTAAATTGTTAAGCCTGAACGTAATTTAGGTTCAATATAAGTGCTTTTTGGAGGCATACTCAAGTTGTTGTCCGCCACTTCTTTTAAAGATAAAATTGGGATTGGTTTTAAGATGAACGCTAACGCATATTCTCCAGAATCTATTTTGTTTTTAATTACTGATAGGGGAGTAGTTCCTGATTCAAAACTTATATTTTCATCAGTTTTTTCATCAGTAATATTAAGTATTGGTGCTAATATATTGTTTGATAATATTGCAGGATCTAATTTACTGACACAATCTTTTATTTCAATTTTTGGCAATGCTATTAATGAATACCAAAATCCATTTAAATACATAGAAATCTCATCTGTAAGTGAGGGGGAATAAGGTATACTTCCTTTTTTTACAATAGTAAATGATTTTTTAATTTTATTAATAAGTTCATAAGAATTTAGTCCGTTAGTGTGTTTTATTAATCGGTTGAAATTGATGATGTTCAATTGTTCTTCATCAATTAAAAAACTCATAAAATATTGACTATTTTTTTTAATACTATTTTTAGCTAAAAGAGCGGAGGAAGCAGATCTGTGATGTCCATCAGCAATGTACAAATTATTAATATAGGAAAATGAATTTATAACGATATTAATATCCTTACTAATATTTACTAACCATAATTTATGTATTGTCTTATCAGTTGTAGCAAACTCATATTCAGCTCTAGTTGATTTGTACTTTTGAATAAGATTAGTAATGTCTGTATTTTTTTTATGACATAATAAAACAGGTTCTGCATTAAAACCAGTTGTATCCAAGTAGCTTTTAAACATCTCCTCTCTTAATGTAAGTGTGTGTTCGTGTTTTTTTATATTTCCATTTAAATAATCAGCAACTGATGTAGCGCCTATAATTCCTTCAAAAGTATGATTTTTATTTGTTTGCTGATATATGTAGAAAGATTCATCAGACTCAGCTATTAATATACCTGCTTCTTTAAAATCATTAAATTTATTTTTAACTGCATTAAATTTCTCTATTCCCTTTTTTTTTATTTTATCCTTGTAGTCTGGATTAATAATATGTAAAAAGGTGAAAGGATTATGTTCTAATTTTTCTTTTAAAGTTTCGTCAGAATAAGATAAGTAGGAGCGTGTTGCCACTAGATTTGCCTTGTCTCTTGTTGGGCGAATAGCTTTAAAAGGTCTAACGATTGCCATTTTTATTTACTAAAATGAGAAGAAATTTGATCAGCTAATTCTGTGCCAATTCTATCTTGTGCTTCTAGTGTTGCTGCACCAATATGAGGAGTAAGAGATATTGCATTATGCATACAAATATGGATGCTAGGGTTCGGTTCGTTATCAAAAACATCTAATCCAGCATAAGCTAGTTTTTCTTTGTCTAAAGCAAACATTAAAGCTGTTTCATCAATAACACCTCCCCTAGAAGTATTTACAATTCCAGCACCTGTTTTCATCATTCCTATTTCTTCAGCCCCAATAACAGACTTGTTACCAATTTTAGGTACATGAATTGTTATGAAATCAGAATTCTTGAGAACTTCTTTTAAACTTTCAGTTTCAATAGTAAAGGATTTTTTATCACCATTAAAAAAGTCTAAAGTTATGTTAGCCTCCTCAATAAATTTATCATGAGCTATAACTTTCATTCCAAGGCCTATTGCTCTTTTTGCAACTTCTTGTCCTATACGTCCAAAACCTATAATTCCAAGAGTTTTTCCTGATAATTCTCTTCCGTTAGCATATGATTTTTTTAAGCTTTTAAAGTCAGTATCACCAACCATTGGCATTTGACGATTGCTATCAAACAAGAAACGAACCATTCCAAAAAGATGAGCAAAAACAAGTTCAGCTACTGAAGAAGATGAAGCTGCAGGAGTATTAATAACATTAATCCCTTTCTCTTTTGCATATTCAACATCAATATTATCCATTCCAACACCACCTCTCCCAACTAATTTTAGATGTGGACAGGAATCAATTAAATCCTTGCGAACTGTTGTTGCACTTCTCACTAAAAGTACTTCATATTTTTTTGTATTTAAGGCATTTATTAAATCTTCTTGAGCTACTTTCTCAGTTATGACTTTAAATCCTTTTTCTGTTAAAGCATCAATCCCAGCTTGTGAGATTCCATCATTTGCTAATATATTAATCATCTTAATTTTTTTCTAAATTTTTCATTATGTCCACTAATACCTCTACACTTTCTATCGGTAATGCATTATACATGGAAGCTCTGTAACCTCCAACCGATCTATGACCTTTAATTCCACTTATTCCTGCTGCATTCCACAAAGTGTTAAATTTATCTTCTTTACTACTATCGTTTAGCAAGAAACAAACATTCATATTTGAACGATCTTCCTTTGCGGCAGATCCTTCAAATAATGGATTCCTATCAATCTCAGAATATAATAAATCTGATTTTTCCTGATTTAGCTTTTCTATAGCTTCAACTCCTCCTAAATTCTTTAGCCATTGTAAGTTAAGCATTGATACATAAATTGGAAAAACTGGAGGTGTGTTGAACATACTTCCCTTGCTAATGTGAGTATTGTAATCCAACATAGTTGGTATATCTCGACCTGTTTTTCCTAAAATATCATCTTTTACAATAACTAAAGTTGTTCCCGCAGGACCCATATTTTTTTGTGCTCCAGCATAAATAACATCAAATTTACTTACATCAATCCTTCTACTAAAAATATCAGAACTCATATCACAAACCATTAGAGAAGGAGAGATAGGGAATTCCTTCATCTGCGTCCCATAAATAGTATTGTTTGATGTACAGTGGAAGTAATCTGAATCTACAGGTATTTTATATCCTTTCTTAATGTAATTGTAGTTGGTGTCAGATGAGTCTCCTAAAACAATTACATCACCTAATTTTTTTGCTTCTGCAATAGCTTTCTTAGCCCAAACTCCAGTATTAGTATATGCTGCTTTTCCATTAATTTTCATTAGATTTAATGGAACCATCAAAAACTCCATACTAGCTCCTCCTTGTAAGAACAAAACAGAATAACCTTTTGGAATTTTTAAAAGTTCTTTTGCTAAATCAATAGCCTTGTCCATTACTTCAATAAAAGGTTTGCTTCTATGTGAAATTTCAATTAATGATAAATTATCATTATTAAAATTAAGTATTGCATCAGACGCTTGTTTTAAAACTTCTTGAGGTAAAATGCAAGGTCCTGCAGAAAAATTATGTTTTTTCATATTGTTTTCTATTGTTTTACTCTTTCTATATATGCTTTTTTTTCAGTATCAATTTTTATTTTATCTCCTTCATTAATAAACAGAGGTACATTAATACTTGCTCCTGTCTCAGTTGTTGCAGGCTTAAATGTATTGGTTGCTGTATTTCCTTTCATTCCAGGCTCAGTATGAGAGATTTCTAATTCTACATGAGATGGAAGTGTTGCAGATAAAGGCATTCCTTCATCAGCATGAAATAGAACTTCTACATTTTCACCTTCTTTTAAAAATTGAACATTCTCGATAAAATCTTTAGCTAACATAATTTGCTCATAGTCGTCGTTGTTCATTAAGTGACAATCATTTCCTTCAAAATAAAGGAACTGGTATTTTCTATTTTCAATTCTAATAATATCAATTTTAAATCCAGAAGTAAATGTATTATCTAAAAGCCTTCCTGTATTTAGATTTCTTATTTTAGTACGAACAAATGCAGGTCCTTTTCCTGGTTTAACATGCTGAAAAGACTCAATCTTCCAAGGCTCTCCATTGTGATTAATACATAGTCCGTTTCTAATATCTGCTGTAGTTGCCATATTTTTATTTTTGGTTATAACCTTTCATAATCCCCCTTCCTGAATTTTGTGCAAAAGAGATAATTTCATCGCGCTCAGGAGAAGCATTTATTTCGGTTTCAATCTGCAATAATGCTTGTGTGTTATTATTATTATTTTGATATAATATTCTATATATATCTTGTATGTTTTGTATTTTTTCACTAGAAAACCCTCTTCTTCTTAATCCAATTGAGTTAATCCCTACAAATGAAAGTGGTTCACGAGCTGCTTTTACAAAAGGAGGTACATCTTTACGTACTAATGAACCGCCAGAAACCATGGCGTGTTTGCCAATACTTACAAATTGGTGAATTGCTGAAAGCCCACCTATAATGGCATATTCACCTATTGTTACATGACCGCCAAGAGCGACACTATTTACAATGATACAATTGTCACCAATATTACAATCGTGAGCAATATGTGCATAAGCCATAATTAAACAGTTTTTGCCAATAATTGTTTTTCCAGTAACTGATGTTCCTCTATTTATTGTAGCACACTCTCTTACAGTAGTGTTATCACCAATAATAGCCAGTGATTTTTCGCCTTGAAACTTTAAATCTTGAGGTACGCCTGCAATAACTGCTCCAGGAAAAATCCTACAATTCTCTCCAATTATCGCCCCTTCCATGATGGTTACATTAGAACCTATCCAAGTTCCTTTTCCTATTTCAACATTTTTCCCAATAGTAACAAAAGGATCAATTACAACATTTTCTGCAATTTTGGCATTAGGATGTACATATGAAAGTGGTTGTATCATAGTTTATTTTTTAGGTGCTATTTGTGCTAACAAATCAGCTTCAACAACAATTTTCCCATTAACAAAGCCTTTACCATGCATATGACAAAGTCCTCTTCTGATAGGAGAGATTAAATTTAACCTAAAAATGATAATATCTCCAGGAATCACTTTTTGTTTGAACTTGGCATTGTCAATTTTCATGAAGAAAGTTAAATAATCTTCAGGTTTTTCAAAGGTACTTAGTATTAATACACCACCTGCCTGAGCCATTGTTTCTAATTGGAGAACTCCAGGCATTACTGGTTCGCCAGGGAAATGTCCTTTGAAATAATCTTCATCAGCATTTACGAATTTAGTTCCAACTATAAAATCACTTCCCAATTCTCTTATTTCATCAATGAATAAAAATGGATCTCTATGAGGTAAAATAGACATAATTTTCTTTCTATCGTAAAGAGGTTGTGTATTGAAGTCAATTTCTGGTGATATTTTTTTATTTTCTTCTATCATTATGTTTTTTAAATATTTTGCAAATTTTGTGTTATTTTTATGTCCTGGTTTTGAAACAGTGATTTTACCTTTAATAGGCATGCCTAAAAGAGATAAATCACCAATCACGTCTAGTAATTTATGCCGAGCAGGTTCGTTTTTATATCTTAGTTTTAAATTATTGAGTATTCCCCCTTCCTCTACTTTTATATTGGTTTTATTAAATGTTTTTGCAAGGAAATTTAATTTTTCTTCTGAAATTTCTTCTTCTACAAAAACAATTGCATTATTTACATTACCTCCTTTAATCAGGTCGTGTTTTATTAATTGCTCTAACTCATGTAAAAAACAAAATGTACGTGAAGAAGCAATTTTCTCTCTAAATTCTGATAAACTCTCAAGTGTTGATGTTTGTATTCCTAAAACTTTAGAGTTGTAATTAATTTCAACTTCTATTTGGTAATTATCTGCAGGTGTTGCTGTGAATGTTGTCCCACTATCAGTATCAGTATAACTAATTTTTCTTTTTATTGCAAAGAATTTCTTTCTCTCAGATAATTCCTGAGTACCTACTTCTGATATTAATTCACAAAACTGAATTGAACTCCCATCAAGAATTGGGATTTCCATATTATCAACTTCAATTATAATATTATCAATTCCTTCAGATATAATTGCAGCAAGTATATGTTCAACAGTATGTATATCAGCGTCTTTAAGTTTTAAGTTAGTACTTCTGTCTGTTGAGAAAACATAATCTACATTTGCGGGGATAGTAGGTTTCCCTTCTAAATCAGTTCTAATAAAACGGATACCAGTATTTGCCTTAGCAGGCAATAAAGTTACATTAGTGTGTACTCCTGTATGAATTCCAACTCCTGATATAGTAGCATTATTTTTTATGGTTTTTTGATTTTCTTTAACCATTTATCTGTTTATTCATAGCATTAATTTTTTTATACAAATCAGGTAATTTCTTAAAAATGATGTATGAACGTTGAAAGTCCTTAATGTTAAATGCCATTGGGCCTTGAACAATTTCCCCTACTTGTTTAACACTTTTTGCTATACCACTTTGTCCTGCAATTTTAACTTCATCAGCAATTGTAAGGTGTCCTGATACTGCTGTTTGCCCACCAATCATGCAGTTTTTTCCGATTTTTGATGAGCCCGCAATTCCTACTTGAGCAGCAATTACAGTATTATCACCAATTTCAACATTATGCGCTATTTGGATTAAGTTATCTAATTTTACTCCTTTCCCGATTTTTGTTGAACCCATAGTTGCTCTGTCAATAGTAGTATTGGCTCCAATTTCTACATCATCACTAATAATTACATTTCCTATTTGACTGATTTTATTGTAATTATTTTCTGAATTAGGTGCAAAACCAAAGCCATCAGAGCCTATGACCACTCCAGAATGGAGGATATTATTTTCTCCTATTTTACAATTATGATAAATAGATACATTTGGATAAATAATAGAATTATCTCCAATAATAACATTTTTACCTATGTAACAGTTAGAATAAATTTTAACATTCTCACCAATAGTAACACCTTCAGAAATAGATGTAAAAGCTCCAATAAATACATTATCGCTAATTGAACTGTTTTTATTAATATCTGATTTATTAGAAAGACCTACTTCATTAAATTGTATTTTATTGTATAATTCAATTAACTTACTGAAAGATGAATAAGCATCTTCAACTTTTATTAAAGTGGATGCTATCTCTATCTTGTTGTTAAAGGAATTATTAACAATTACAATTGAAGCTTGGGTGGTGTAAATATGAGGAGTATACTTTTCATTTGATAGAAAACATAAATCTCCTTTCTTTCCATCTTCAATTTTGGCTAATGAATTTACTTCAACTTCAGAATTACCTACTATTTTACCATTAAGTATTTTAGCTATTTGTTTAGCAGTAAATTTCATATTGCAAATCTAATAATTTTAATTATTCTATAGCTCTGATTATTCCAATTTAGGATAACACAGGAAATACTTGTTTATTGTTTTTTTTAAAGCATCAATATTAAATTGACCTGAAGCGGAAGTAATGTCTATAACATCAGTATTTTTCATTAAGATATTAATGTTTGCTTTTTCAATATTATATGTATTGTTACTGATTTTATCAGAGAAAATGAAATATTCTATCTCCTCTTTAGTAATGTTGTAATGCTGCTTAGCTATATCTATTTCTACATCTATTTCAGATGTTGTAAATGGAGTGTTCTGTACTTTTATT
>Ga0209816_1003815_pt1 | contig 10231 bp, 6 predicted proteins | sample CoawatmetaG01DNA_FD_187509 | JGI IMG/M metagenome (GOLD analysis project Ga0209816, IMG submission 187509) | Marine microbial communities from the West Antarctic Peninsula - Coastal water metaG017-DNA (SPAdes) (version 2) | ecosystem: Environmental > Aquatic > Marine > Coastal ... | reverse complement strand
TGCGCCGAGATGCTTGGGGTCTGCGGCGATGGTCGTCATCGTCTCGGACGCCGCCTGGAACAGCAGCCCGTAGACCGCCGCCTTGTTCTGCCACGCTACATCGGCAACCTCGGCGGGCAGCGTGAAGACGACATGGAGTGAGGCGAAGGACGATGATCCGGGGAATCATCGGACAGCCGAACCCGACCGGCAGCAGGTCGGCCTCACGCTCGGCGAGCCAGGTGCGCGCCGCCGCGCCCTGGCACCGCGGGCAGTGCCGGTTGCGGCAGGAGTTGTAGGCGACCCGCCAGTGCCCGCAGTCGGTGCAGGCCTCGACGTGTCCGCCCATGACGGCGGTACGGCAGGTCTCTATCGCCGACATGACCTTGAGTTGGTCGAGGCTCACATGCCCGGCGCGGGCGGCCCGGTACGTGGGACCGGCAGCGCGGAAGATGTCGGCGACCTCAAGTGCAGCGCGCACGCTGGCGTCACCCGGCGGGCGTCTTGCCCTCCATCAGCGCCATCAGCTGGTCGAGCGGGCCGGTGACGGCGCGGATCGTGCGCGTCGCGACCTTGGTGTAGAGCGCCGTCGTCTCGAGCTTGCTGTGCCCGAGCGACACCTGGATGACGCGGATATCGACGTCCTGTTCGAGCAGATGCGTGGCGAAGCTGTGACGTAGCGTGTGCGGGCTGACCCGCTTGCGGATGCCCGCCGCCTCGGCCGCCTCGTGGACCGCACGGTGCAGCTGCCGCGTCGAGATCGGGTCGGTGTAGCTGCGGCCCGGGAACAGCCAGCCATGCGGCAGCAGGACGCTGCGCCGCTTGCCCTCACGCCACCAGACCCTGAGCAGCTCGAGTAGTTGCGGTGACAGCATCGCATTGCGGTCCTTGCGGCCCTTACCCTCTTCGATACGGATAAGCATGCGCCTGCTGTCGATGTCGTCGGCCCTGAGATGCGCGACCTCGGACACGCGCAGGCCGGCGCCGTATGCGACGCCGAGCGCGGCGCGGTACTTGATGCCTGGTGCCACCTCGAGCAGCCGCGCGACCTCATCGACGCTCAGCACATCGGGCAGCTTCCTGGGACGCGGTGCCAGCACCAGCTTGCGCGACAGATCCGGCCGGTCGAGCGTCACGCCGAACAGGAAGCGCAATGCCGATACCGTGGCGCCGATCACGGACTCGCTGGTGCCGTGTTCGCGCTGGTGAAGCTGGAAGCGCCGCACGTCCTCGGCCGTCGCGGTGTCCGGCGAGCGCTTCAGGAAAGCCGCGAAGGCGCGGACGTGGCGGACATAGTCATGCTGCGTCCGAACCCGCATCGAACGCATCGCCATATTGTCGAGCATCTGCTGGCGCAGCGGAGTGATGGGTGCTTGGGTCGGTGACGTCGTCATGGCGAGGTTTCTCTTGTTGACGGAACCCCACCGTCCGCCTCCGCTGCCGCACGGCAAAACCTCAGCACAGACGCGCTACCTCACCACCAGCACCAGTGCCGCGCAGCGGCTTCGTGCGTTGGGTCAAAGACGCGTTGCTCATAGCCGCCGAACTTTTAAGCCGCTGTGACTATGCGTCTTCAGCAGGGCGTTACATCGTCACTGAGATATCACCTGAATCGTCAACGAATGCTTATATCGGTGGGGCCTGACCCTGGGTAATCCGGCTGGTGGTGCTGATGTACGTTTGCTTTCCAACGAGCCTGCGGAACTTGGAGGCTCTACTGTTCGAGCGCGGGATCGATATTTGCCATGAGATGGTACTTTCCAGCAGACCCAGGCTGTGCACGATCGTCGACCATAAATTTTTGACTGTCTCGACGGAAATGCTCGCCGGGTTCATCCTGGGTGATGAGGGGAGCCGCGTGAGTTCGCATCAGCTTGTCGCCTGGGTCGGTCGTTACATTCTGCCGCATGAGCGGCAGTTACGGGTCTGGCTGCGTGCGGCGTTCCCGGCCGTCGATGTGGATGACGTGGTGCAGGAAACCTATTGCCGGATCAGCAGGCTCGACGGGTTCGCGCATATCGACGACCCGCGCCGTTATTTCTTCCGTGCCGCGCGCAATGTCGTGCTGGAGCAGATCCGGCGCGAGCGGGTCGTCAGCATCGACGCGGCGAGCGGCCTAGCCGAACTGGACAGCGCGCCCGACCTGTCCCATTCGCCCGAGGAGATCGTCGCCGAACGGCACATGCTGGCCCGGATCGAGCGGTTGATCGATGCGCTGCCGGACCGGGCGCGTCAGATTTTCCGGCTGCGCAAGATTGACGGCATGGCGCAGCGCGACATCGCGATGCGACTGCATATTCCCGAAACCGTGGTCGAGAACGATGTGGCGCGAGGTCTGAAGCGGATTCTGGACCAGCTGAGTGATGACGAAAAGGCCGAGCTGCCGATCCGTCGCCGCGAACCCAGAAAAGCGCGACCGGGCCACCGCGAAACGGGAGGCTGGCGGTGATCGACGAAATCGCCTGTCGCTGGGCCGCATCGATCGACCGGGGCCTGGATCGTGACGAAGATGCCAGGCTGGCGGCTTGGCTGGAGGAGGACCAGCGGCACAGGGGGGCTCTCCTGCGCGCGACAGCGGCGCTGGGGTTGCTCGACCGCGTCCGTGCCTTGTCGGGGCGTCACGACGGGGATGGGGCTGAAGAGGATGGGACGCTGCGCCGTGATCGGCGACATTGGCGGCGATGGGGCGGTGGTGCGCTGGCGGCCGCGCTCGTCGCCGGGTTGGGCCTTGGCTTCTGGCCGGACCGGACGGAGCGGATCGATACCCGCATCGGCGAGATCCGGCGGATGCCGCTCGCCGACGGATCGGTCGCGCTCGTCAACAGCGGCACGACCCTGCGCCTGGCGTTCACGCCCAGCGAACGACATATCGATGTGCGCAAGGGCGAGGCCTGGTTTCAGGTCGCGCATAATCCGAAGCGGCCATTTGTGGTGGCGAGCGGCCCCTATCGTGTCCAGGCGGTCGGCACGGCCTTCGATGTCCGGCGAGAGGGCGAAGCCGCTCGGGTCGTGGTGACGAAGGGTGTGGTGAAAATCTGGTCCGTCGACAGCGCCGATCCGCCGCGCCGTGTGGCGGCGGGCGAGTGGGCGGTCCTGCATCCGGGCAGAATGGCGGTGCGGGCGATGGAGCCCCAAGCATCGGATCAGCAGCTGGCATGGCGGGAAGGGCGGATCGTGCTCGACGACATGACGCTCGGCCAGGCGGCGGCGGAGTTCAACCGCTACAACAACGATCAGTTGGAGGTCGCGCCATCCTTGGCCGGGCGGCGGGTCGTGGGCTGGTTTCGCATCTATGACGTCGACGGTTTTGCGGCCGCGAGCGCTGCGATGGTCGGTGGCCGAGTCGAGCGCCGTGAGGGGCCGGGCAATGGCGATGTGACCCGCATCGTTCCCTAGAAAAATTCTTTTCGACGATTTCGGCGTGTGGTGACGGAAACGGCGTGGCCACGCATCCTTGGATCAGCGCCACATGAAGCGCGTCAAAAACTAAGGGAGGGGTGTCATGCGCAGCCAGATTCTGTCTATTCCATTCGCGTCGACGGTGGCCATCGCCGCCGGGATCGCGTCGCCCGCCGTCGCCGCGCAATCGACGATCCGCAACTTCAACGTTCCCCGTCAGGCCGCGACGACCGGACTGGTCCGTTTCGCCCAACAGGCGGGTATCCAGATTCTCGCCCCCAGCGACGTGACGCGCGGCCAGACCGTATCGAACGTCAAGGGGCAGCTGAGCATCGAGGAAGGGCTGAAGCGGTTGATCGGCCCGAGCCGCCTGCGGCTGGTGTCGTTCGACGGACGGACGGCGGTAATCGGTGCGAGTGCTCCGGCGGCGATGCGGACAGTGGGCTATGCCCTGCCTCAGGATGGCGTGTCCCGGCCGGGCAGCGCGCCGGCGACGATGACGGGCGACGCCCCCTCGGCCGAAACCACCCAGGCGGATGACGGCGCGCAGAACGAGATCATCGTCACCGGCAATACCTCCGACCGCCGCACCCTGTTCAACTCCTCGTCCAACGTGACACTGGCGAGCGCGGCGGATCTGCTGCGCAAGGCACCGCGCTCGACCGCCGAAACGCTGGAACTGGTGCCCGGTGTCTTCGTCGAGGGCACGGCGGGGCCGATCTCGAACAATTATTCGGTGCGCGGCCTGCGCGGCGGTGCGCAGACCTTCATCACGCTGGAAGAGGATGGCATGCCGATCCTCTATGGCGGCGGCGGTGCGGACTTTTATTTCCAGAACGACATCACCATCAACCGCCTGGAAGCGGTCGAGGGCGGTACGTCGGGCGTACTGGCCCCCAATGGTGCAGGTGCGACGATCAACTTCATCTCGCTGAAGCCCAACCATGACAAGGCGATGGCGATGGTGCGCTATACCGGCACCACCTATGGCGACCTGCGCGCCGACGGCTATTTCTCCGCGCCGATCGCCGATGGCTGGGCGTTCAACGTCGGCGGCTATGTCACCTCGCAAAAGGGCGTCCGTCGCACGCCGTTCACCTTCAACGCCTATGACGTGAAGGCGATGCTGGAGAAGAAATTCTCCAATGGCGGGCTCATCCGCTTCACCGTCAAACATGGCGACAAGCATTTCCCCTATTACGCCGACATGCCGTTCCGCGTGGCGACCGATGGCACGATCAGCAGCGTGCCCGGCCTGGACCTGAAGCGCGACGACGCGGGCGGGCGCGGCTTCACCCAGTTCCTGGTGCCCAACGCCCCCGCGACCGGCGAAAGCCTGCGCCGGTTCAGCTCGGCCGATGGCGTCCATGTGAAGGCCAACACCTATCGCATCGATGTCGAAGTGCCGGTCAGCCCCAGACTGCGCCTGTTCGGCCGCGCGCGCTATCTGGACGGCTCCTATGACTTCAACGGGATCTTTCCGGGCAGCGGGGCGGGCACTGCGGGTCTGACCTCGGCGCTCAATTACCTGACGCCCGCTTCCTCGCCGCTGGCGGGGCTGACCCCGATCCAGGGATCGTCGCTGACCTATTTCCAGGTCGCCGCGATCCGTTTCCCCGGCGTCGCGCAATATGGCCTGCGCGACATCCGCACCGGCCAGGTGATTCCGGCGTCGAACACGGCCGCGCTCAACGCCCTGAACGGCAATGGCCTGCTCCAGCAGACGGTGCTCAATCACCAGACGCTGAAGACCAGGGATTTCGGCAGCGACTTCGGCGCGAAATGGGATTTCGGCGGCGGCAATATCGACAATTCGCTGACCGTCGGCGGCATGGTCTACAACGTCCGCCGGTCCAACAACCAGTCGGCCGTCGCGACTGTGCTGAACGACGTGCGCAACGACTCCAACGTCTATGACATGGTCGCGCTGAACGCGTCGGGCGGCGTGCTGGGGTCGCTGACCGACAACGGCATGGTCAATTATGGCAATTGGGGGCAGGGGCTGTTCAACGACGAGGTCACGTCGCTGTCGGCCTATTTCAACGACGAACTGACCATCGGCGACAAGCTGCACATCGACTTCGGTGCCCGCTATGAGCATCAGCATGTCCGGGTCGACATCGGCGATACTGCCGCGGTCAATGCCGCTGTACCGGCGGGTACGACGGGCCTGTACGACAATGTCGGCAGCACCTTCAAAGGCACCTATACCCGCCAGACCGCCAATTATTCCGACTGGGCCTATACGGCGGGCATCAATTACGAGCTGACCGATCACGTCGCGCTTTATGTGCGCGGCGCGCATGGGTTCCAGACCAATGGCGGCGACACCGGCGGCACCCACGCGCCGTCCGAGTTGACGCTGTACGAAGGCGGGGTGCGGTTCAAGGCGAACGGCTTCACCGCCTCGGTCATCGGGTTCCGCACCGAGTTCCGCGACCAGTCCTATCAGTTCATCAATCCGGCCAACCCGGCCCAGGCGAGCAATGCGCTGGCCGACAATTTCACCAACGGCGTCCAGCTGGATGTGACGCTGCGTCCGGTCGAATTCTTCAGCCTGAACGTGCAGGGCGTCTATCAGGACCCCAAGCTCAGCAACCTGCGCTTCAACGGTGTCGCCCAGCCGCAATATGACGGCAACACGCCCGAGCGGACGCCCAAGAAGCTGCTGAACGTCACCCCGTCCTTCGTCCTGCCCGGCGGCCTGGGCGAGATTTACGGGCGATACAAATATATTGGCAAGATTTTCGCCGACAGCGGCAACGGCATCGCGCTGCCCGATTACGGGGTCTTCTCGATCGGTGCGAGCATCGACGCCACGCCGCGCCTGAACCTGTCGGTCAGCGTCGATAACCTGACCGACGTGAAGGGCTTTACCGAGGGCAATCCGCGCCAGGGCCAGACGCAGACGATCGTCAACGGCTATTTCTATGGCCGCGCCATCGTCGGGCGCAATGCGCTCATCAGCGCGACGCTTAAGCTGTGAGGGTGAAGGCGGGGTTGCGGCTGTCGCTGGGTCTGGCCGCGCTGCTCGGTCTGACCGGCGCGGCGCCGGTCGAGCATTATGCCGTGCGCGAGGGGCTGAACATCAACAGCTTCACGCGCTCCGGCCCCGTCGCGGCGCATGTCGTGCTGCGATCGGGCAGGCAACCCCGCCTGCTCGTCGCCTTTCCGGCGGCCAATAGCGGAACGGCCCTGTGGTTCGAGCCGCTGGACCGGGACGCCGCGTGGCGGCTGGAGGGCGAGCCGCAGCCGGTGACGCTGCGCGATGCCAAGGGGCGCCCGCTTCACGGCGTGCGCTTCGCGGTGACGATCGACGCAGGCCGCCTGGTGCCGCGCCAGGCGGTGCTGTCGAGCATCCGCGTGATCCGCGACTATCAGGCGCTGGGCACCGCCCCCGCCGAGGTGCTGACCCCGCCACGGATGACCGCCGACACGATCCGCTGGTCGCGCGACCGGCTGGACGGGGCGGCGGGCTACGACCTGTCGATGTCGGTCACCGACGGGCGGATCGAAGGCGGCGCGATTCTGGCGGGTAAGAGCGGAACGATCCGTTTCGCCGTGACCGCGCTGACCGGCGAGACGCCGCTGACCCCGCGCGGCGGAGCGGACCTGCTCAATGCCAAGGCCCGGCCCGATCCGGGCGCCCGCAACGCGCTGACCTTCCTCAGCTATGCCGAAAAGTTCCTGGCGGGCTCGTGGCGGTTCGACACCTATTTCGGGCGCGACACGCTGATGTCGGTCCGGCTGCTGATGCCCGCGCTGCAACCGGCGGCGGTGGAGACCGGCCTGTCCTCGGTGCTGGCGCGCCTGTCGCTGCAGGGCGAGGTCGCGCATGAGGAGGATATTGGCGAGTTCGCCGTCCTCGACCACCGCAAGGCCGATGGTACCTCGTCGGACGCGCCGGTCTATAACTACAACATGGTCGACAGCGACTATATGCTCGCCCCGGTCGCGCGGGCTTGGCTGCTCGACGATCCTCGCGGACGGGCGCGGGCGGCGGCGTTCCTGGCGCAGCGGGTGGACGGCGAGACGCTGGGCGCGCGGATGGTGCGCAACCTGCGCTTCGTCCTGCGCCAGGCCCAGCCCTTCGCCCGCGATTCCGTTCCGGCGGGCCTGATCGCGTTGAAGCCAGGGATGGATGCGGGCGAGTGGCGCGACAGCAATGACGGACTGGCGGGCGGCCGCATCCCCTATGACGTCAACGCCGTGCTGGTGCCCGCCGCGCTGGATTCGGCGGCGGCGCTGGATGCCAGCGGGCTGCTGAAGCCGTATCTTGCCGCAGCCGATGCCGGGCTTTTCGCCCAGGCCCGGGGCGTCGCCGATGTCTGGCGGGCCAAGGCGCCGCCGCTTTTCGACGTCACGTTGGCCCCCGCCGAGGCGCGCCAGGCGGTCAGCCGCTATGCGCAGATGATCGGTGTTCCGGCCGCGCCCGCGCTGGCGGCGATCGGCAACGCCCCCGTGCGCTTCCCGGCCATCGCGCTGGATGCGCAGGGGCGGCCGATCCCGGTGCAGAACAGCGATCCCGGCTTCGCGCTGCTCTTCGACCAGCCGCCTGCCGAGGCGTTGAAGGTCATGGCGAGCGGCTTCATCGACGCGTTCCCGGCGGGTCTGCGCACGGGTGCGGGGATGCTGGTCGCCAACCCGGCCTTTGCCGATGCGGCGATCCAGCGCAAATTCTCGCCCAATGCCTATCACGGTACGGTCGTATGGAGCTGGCAGCAGGCGCTGGTCGCGGCGGGCCTCGCCCGGCAGCTGGAACGGCGCGACCTGCCCGCCGATGTCCGCGCATCGCTGGCCCGCGCACAATCCTGCCTTTGGGACGGGATCGAGGCGACGCACAGCGTCCAAAGCTCCGAGCTATGGTCGTGGCGCTATGCCGATGGCCGGTATCAGGTCGTGCCCTTCGGCGCGGCGGGCGCGGATGTCGACGAGTCCAACGCGGCGCAATTGTGGAGCACCGTCTATCTGGCGCTGCGTCGCCCGGCCGGGCAGGCGGTCGCCTGTTCCACCCGATGACGCTCGCAGATATGGGGCCGATCAGTTAGGCTGGCGGCCATGACGGACAAGCGCATTCGCCGGATCGTGATCCTGGGCGGGGGAACGGCGGGCTGGATGACCGCCGCCGCGCTGTCGCGTGCGCTAGCGGGGCAGGGTGTCGCCATCACGTTGGTCGAGTCCGACGCCATCGGCACGATCGGGGTCGGCGAGGCGACGATCCCCACCATCCACTGGTTCAACCAGATCATCGGCCTGGACGAGCGCCAGTTCATGGCCGAAACCAAGGCGACGGTAAAACTCGGCATCGAGTTCGTCGGCTGGAACGGCGAGGGGAGCCGATATTTCCACCCCTTCGGCACGTTCGGGCCACCAAGCGATGGTGCGATGTTCCTCCATCGTCTGATCCGAGCCCGCGGCGATGGCGACGTGGCTCCGACCGAGGCCTATTCGCTGACCGCGCAGGCCGCAAGGGCGGGCCGCTTCGCACGGCCCGTGCCAGATCGCCGCTCGCTGCTCTCGACGCTGGGCTATGCCTATCATTTCGATGCCGGTCTCTACGCGCGCTATTTGCACGGACTGGCCGAGCGCGCGGGCGTGCGTCGCATCGAGGGCGTCGTCGCGTCGGTGCAGCGGGATGGGGAGAGCGGTTTCGTCCGGTCGCTGGCGCTAGACGGCGGGCAGGTCGTGGCGGGGGACCTATTCATCGACTGTTCCGGACTGCGCGCGCTCCTGATCGACCAGACACTGGGCGTCGGCTTCGACGACTGGTCGCACTGGCTGCCCTGCGATCGGGCCTGGGCGGCACCGAGCGCGCCGGAGAGCGATCGCACGCCTTATACCCGCGCGACCGCGGCCGAGGCGGGGTGGCGCTGGCGTATCCCGCTTCAGCACCGGGTCGGCAATGGCTATGTCTTTGCCAGCCGGTTTCAGGATGAGGAAACCGCGCGCGCATCGCTGATCGCGGGCATGGACGGGCCACCGCTGGCCGACCCGCGACTGATCCGCTTCACGCCCGGCATGCGGCGGGAGGTGTGGCGGGCCAATGTCGTCGCGATCGGCCTGTCGAGCGGTTTCCTCGAGCCGCTGGAATCGACCAGCATCCACCTCATCCAGAGCGGGATCGCCAAGCTGTTGTCACTCTTTCCCGCCAGCGATTGCTCGCCTCTGCTGGCGCGGCAGTTTAACCGGGTGTTCGGGCAGGAGATGCTGGAGGTGCGCGATTTCCTGATCCTGCACTATCATGCCACCACGGGGCGCGACGAACCGATGTGGCGCGAGCGGCAGAAGATGGCGATCCCCGACACGCTGGCCGAAAAGATCGGGCATTTCCGAAGCTCCGGTCGGATCGTCCTGTCGAGCGACGAACTGTTCCGAGACGCCAGCTGGTTCGCGGTGCTGGACGGCCAGGGCGAGCGCCCCGGCGACCATAATCCGCTGGTCGAGGTCGTGGGGCGCGACGACAATCTGCGCCAACTGGCTGCGTTGCGAGCGGACATCGCGAAGGCGGCCGCGGCTATGCCGCCTCTCTCGTAACGACTCCGTGTAACCAATGTGGCAGGTAAGGCAGAGGGCTGATACTGATAACGGATGAGCCGGAAAATCGAGGGCGTTGCCACCTAGAGGCTGTTATGGACTTGAGAGGTTTGCTGATTCATCCAAGGTGGGATGAGCATTTGCCGCAAGCCGTATCCATCTGACGTGAGCGACGAGGAATGGTTGCTGGTCGCACCGTACCTGCTGCTGCAACGCGAGGATGCCGGGCAGCGGGAGCATGACCTGCGGGAGGTGTTCAACGGCCTTCGCTACATTGTTAAGACGGGCGCGCCATGGCGGTGGATGCCGAACGATCTGC
>Ga0209816_1003812_pt1 | contig 10233 bp, 5 predicted proteins | sample CoawatmetaG01DNA_FD_187509 | JGI IMG/M metagenome (GOLD analysis project Ga0209816, IMG submission 187509) | Marine microbial communities from the West Antarctic Peninsula - Coastal water metaG017-DNA (SPAdes) (version 2) | ecosystem: Environmental > Aquatic > Marine > Coastal ... | reverse complement strand
GTTTTGAAACACTGAAAAAATACATATTATCTTTAAGACAAGAAGACAAATACTATGAACTATTGTACAAAATTGGCGAATACAACAAAATGAAAAACGATTTTATTTACCAAGAAGCAAGTAGTTTAGTTAATTTGATTAATCGCACAAATCATATTCAGGATTATAATTATCATTATGGTATATCATTTTGGGTATATTTTGACCCACAAATACAAACTATAAAAACGAGAAAAGACAAGCGCGGTTTCATCATGACATATTCGAATTCACCGAAAATATTTTACGATTATGATACAAAAGAACTGAAAATAAGCATTGATTATTGCGAAAATCAAAATAATCGATGTTCTGAAAATATTATTTACAAGACAAAAGAAATTCTATATCAGAGATGGAACCATTTTGTCATAAACTACAATTATGGCACTCTTGATTGCTTCATTAATAACAACCTTGTAATGACAAAAAGTAGAGTTGCTCCGTATATTGAAGACGCGTTTTTGCAGTTTGGTAGCGAAAATGAACCGCTGTATAACTGTGGTATCTGCAACATAAAATATTTTGAAGTGCCGCTTAATCTTCCAAGTATAGGCGAAATTTACAAAACAAAACAAATTCCGTGTGATTCATAAATTGGAAGTATTTTTAATAATTTATTATTATATAATATATAATAATGAAATTGTCTTTTTTAATTCAAATGATGCTTCTATTGGTGCTGGTGATAGGTGTCTATTTACTGTTCACAAACAGCATAGAAGGAAGAATGAAACTCATCATGATCGTTTTCTGTCTTGTTGTAGGTATTTATTTATTCATGAAATTGCCGATGTTCAAAGACAATAATGAGATTTTATCTTCCCCACAAAGCGCTAAAAACAAATACACTATAAAGGGTGAAGAACTCAAGAAGAGTGATGGTCCGATTGGATTGAGTTGTTGGATTTATATTGATAATTGGAATTACGAATATGGTACAGAAAAAACAATTATTGAATCTGATAATATTTACTTCCCGAATATCACTTTAGGCGCATATAAAAATGATTTGAATGTCTCTGTTGGCGTATACGAAGATACCGGTAGTAGCGTTGACTATACAAGTGACCAAGTCCAAGCCCAATTGAGGTATGAATTAGATAATAATGGGTATGATACTTATGCGAGCACTGACACCATGGATTGCTCTTCGGTAACAAACACGATAACAACGACCGATTATACCGGTGCCACTATTATCGATACTGATATTCCCTGCCCAAGTGGTGTAGCACCGCAAACTGTGACTATACAGAATATAAATATTCAAAAATGGGTAAATGTTGTTACTACATTCAATAACCGAACATTGGACGTGTATATCAATGGCAAGTTAGTAAAATCAACACCATTCAATAACATCATTATCAATGGGTCCGGTTACGAAGATGATGTTTATATTACTCCAAATAATGGGTTCGGTGGGTTTATTTCCAAAGTTCAATATTTCCCTTATTTCATCACTCCGGCAAAAGCATGGTCAATCTATAGAGGTGGTTTTGGAGATGCGTTTGAGAGCGCTCTGAACAAATATAATTTGTCTGTTTCGTTCTACGAAGATCAAGTTGAAAAGAAAAAGTTCCACATATTTTAGATAAATTTGTTGAAACTTTGGCATAGTATTATATGAATAATATTATTATAGTATATATATAATATTCAAGAATGAACAATCCATTTACCAAAAACGAGAACAACAAGCCGTTGACAAACAAAATTAAAGAGACGACGAACAAGACCAAGCAGTTCGCAAAAAACACCTTTAATGCTGCTAAAGAACTTGGACAGAAAACAACCAATACACTCAAGACCGAAGTAAAAAAGGCATCAAACTCAGTAAAAGCAACCGCTAATTCATCACAAGCATATCAGGCAGTGAAACGAGGAAATAACCGCACATCAATGTTTATCCAAGACTTTGCGGAGAAGAATAGCACAGTCTCTAAATTTGTCTTCATTTTGTTCATTATTATTTTGTTTGGTCTTCTCATTCGTGTAGGAGTCTATATTATTTCATTATTTACGTTGCCAAGCAAAAATCCAATCATCGTAAATGGACTACTTCCTACAAATTCTTTGACAATGTATCAAGTAAATCCGTCATTAGCAAATTCAAAACCAATATTGCGTTCAGTAAACGAAAGTCAAGGCATGGAATTTACATGGAGTACTTGGTTATTTATTGATAACGCAAGTTCGGGTAATAATAATAACCCTAAACGAATATTTTCCAAAGGCGGAAACAGCGAAACTGGCGAGGTATTTGCAATGAATTCGCCTGGATTATACTTATATGACGGGGTAACATCCAATACAAATTCGCTCACTGTAGCAATGACAACATTTGATGACCAGGAGGTGCTCGCAAGCACTTTCGGAAAAATAGAAAAAATAACAATAAAAAATGTTCCAATACAAAAGTGGGTAAATATAATCATACGCATCCAAAATAGAACTATTGATATTTATGTCAATGGTGTCATGTCTTCTAGGTATAATTTATCCCAAGTTATCAAACAAAACTATGGCGACATATTTGTGGGAGATGACGCAAATGGAATGAACGGATTTATTTCTTCACTTCGTTATTTTGATCACGCAATTGGTAACATGAAAATAGAAGAAATTATTCAACAAGGTCCAAATCTCAAAGCAATTGGCGACCAACATCAAGAAACTATGCCCCCTTATTTGGCAACTCGGTGGTATTTAGATAATGTTCAGTAAATAACTAATATCACCCAAAGAAGTCGGTAATCATTCTGTTATTTTGCGCCTTATTGTTATTAATTGTAATATACTTTTTGAACAAAAGGGCTTCCACCTCTTTATCTTTGAGAGTCTGAATTTTTTTAATCGTCTTTTCTTCGTCATCTGAATTCTCCATCAACGTGTGTATTTTCTGTTTGAACATTTTCGATTTTTTCTGAAATTGTGGCATGTCAAACAACACGAGCGAATATATTTGTATAACAGGTTTCATAATCTGATTTGTTATATAAAACCCATAATCAATTTTAAGCTTTTTCTCATTGATATAGTCCGGAAGTTCGATCTTGTTTCCTTGCAATTCTTTCTTGTTTTTAGAATAAATATAAACATAAGGAATGCGGTCTCCGGCGCGCGGCTTGTTACCTGGCTCACGAATACCAATCCGGTCGGCAAGTACCTTGTGAGCAATTTGCTGAGGACATTTGTAAAACGAGCGCAGCGATTTGCTAATAATCAATTTGTCCATTCCAATTTCTTCATTCACAATCTGATTCAACATATTGTCCAAGAAGTCAATCGATTTATTGATGTTTTTCTCTTTCATTAGGATATCAATGATTCCGCCGTATACGTCTTTTACAATTGGGGCATTGTCGCGCCGTTTCAGTACGATTCCCATTGATTTACGTTTACACTTATGTGGGTCTTCTTCATAAAGCATACCAACATATCTTTTCTTTGAAATCAAACAAAACGGCATGAATGTTTTTTCGTATTCCAAATCATGTGGGGCTTTTAGAAACTGAGTTGCTAACTGACCGGCTTCTTTCGCCAAATCAATTGTCACTTCTAATGCTTTTTGACCCCGGACATCCTTGTTTGTATTGGGATCTTTCAAGTTGAAAGTGAAGAATACAGAATCTGTATTATGAACAATCATATTCCCAATTCCAGCGGCAAAATGATGATTGTCTGTTGTCAAATCATATACATAGTCGTCATAATCATCTAAAGTCATCATTTTTTTAATTTTATGATCTGTTGTTTCAGAGAATTTCGAAGATAACAAGAAACTATCATTTGAATCTTGTGATTCTTGTGATACAAGTCTATATTTTGTATCAGTCGCATTGTATTTATGATGAATATATTTTGCCATAAGAATATGATTGCTCGGAATAGACAAGTCAAACTCGTCTTGTACAAATGTTGAATTTGAAGCATCGTTTCTAATATTATCTTTACACGGATGATGCAACAATTCTGTGCCGATTTCACAATCTTTTGGTGAAATTTCAACACCATTACTTCCAATAAGAGAATGATCGTCTGTCACATCAACACAGCCTGTGTGTGTTAAAATTCTCATCATTTTCTTTTGACTTGCTAACTTATGGCGAATAATTGTTTTTAATTGAGTCCATGAATTCTCACTCCATGTATATATATTCTTATTTGTCAGACCAATATATTCTTTTGTTTGTTTACCTGGTTCTACACACTGTTTCCACTTATTTTCTCCGCATTTTTTACCAAGTTCATCAATCTGGATGATCTCAAATTTTCCGTCTATTTTTACATAAATTGGTGTATAGTTTGCAACAGAATCTCCATAAATATACTCCGCATTGATTTTCATATTACCATGTTTGGTGTCAATATTGACATTATTGTAAACACTTTCTATCATATCTTTGGCATAAATCAACAACTTTCGTCCAGTTGCCGTGGTTGACGCCGCAATATCCATCTCGTAAAATGTGCTTGTTTTCGCACCACATTGACCGTACAAACTATTAGCAGTCACTTTAATGGAAAGTTGGCGCTTATCCAGAATATTTTTCATAAATGGATCGCTTTCTTTCCCCATTTGTTTTTTGGTCGCTTTACGAGCTGAAAGAAGCTCTTGTAAAATAGATGGCAAGATTGCTCTCCCGTGTTCGGGAAACTGAGCGTATCGACAGATTTTATATCCAGTCAAAACTTTTGATAACTTACTAGTTGTTCCACCAAGTCGTTTAAACGCGAACGTATCGTATTTAATATCAACGTATTTGTAATTAGACAAATTATCATATTTGAATTTGCCGTTTTTATCCACAATACCTGTCTGATGAAGCAAATTATGATTCAAATTGTATGATTTTGTCCATACTTTGGAGTCGTGTGATATATTTTCTGAAATAATTGACGATGGATACAGCGAACTGTAATCAACACATGCCACCGGATTGTCAAGATAAAGACCGGTTTTGGGTTCTAGTACAATCGCACCTTCATACAAATCTGAAACATTGCCGATGCTGATTAACGGCATCAATGTATCTTTTTCACGACATTTTTTAGCCACATAAGATGTCAACTTGACTCCTTGTCCTCTCAACATCAAGAAACTGATGGGAACCGAACAAATCTTACTCATCTCAATGTATGTTGTCATGATGTCAATCTTTTGGAAAATTTGATGCACAAGATTACAATCCTGAATACAATATTTGGCAATGATGCCCTTCTCGTTTGGTCCTTCATTGGTCATTCGGAAAATATCCTGAGGCGTCACATCATCTTTCGCCAGACCCCACTGAATTGTTTGGTTTTCAACTCCTTCCAGTTGTCCTTCCATGACAAAACCATTGTCGTTAATATCAACTACCTTGAATTTCTTACCGTTCTGATACAATTCATTAGAATGATTCAAGATCTCAAAGTGGACGAAGCAGTTCATACTGATACCTTTTGTATTTTTTGTGTGAACAAAACACTGGTTCGTTTCCCCGTTGTTTTCATATTTTGAAACTTTATCGCTAATCAAATAAGATGAAACGTAATCAAGTTTGTAAGATGGGAGAATAAACTCTTTTCTCATATAAGTAAATACATCAATTTGAAGACGCCCGTCCATTTGCGGGTATTTCAAATCATACGCACCCGTTGCCAAGACAATCTTTGTTTGACTCAGTTTAACTTCTTCGTCTTCCGAAAATGATTCGTGTTTTCTAGACAAATTCATAAATTCTTCAACGCAGTTATTCTCTTTCGCGCGGTCAAACATAAACGGGTAATCAAAACCGAAAATATTGTATCCAATAATGATATCCGGGTCTTCTTCTTGGATTAGGTCCGCCCATGCCAACAAGACTTCTCTTTCTGTATCATAACATTCTATAACTTGAGTATTAGTGTCATGATTCGTGGTTTCTCCCAAACAAATACAATGATTCAGCTTGCTATTTTCTTGTCCATAAGAGACGAACGTCGACCCGATAAATGTGACATAATCTCCTTCAAGATGAGGAAAGTGTTGGTTGAGCGTAATCGTCAAATAGCCCATCTTTGTTTGATTATCATAATTAGAATCATTCAAAATAGATTCAATAGTTGTTGTTTTTGGATTCTTCACTTTTGGTTTAATCTTTTTTTTGGATTTTGATGTAGTTACTTCCTCACAAATGTCAATTCCTCCTTGTTCAAGTCCGATATTGTCGCCACCGTCAAACGCACCCATATAATCGTCTAATGTATTTGCGACAATAGACGCCGCGTCTTCATCGTTTAATATTACCGAACATTGAATAAATTCTTCAAAGCTCTTTTCAAAATCGTCTGCTGTATATTGTTTATTTTTGACATAACAATTGTCAATAGAGATATCATCCCCAAAAGCGAAGGTACTTTTCAACAAATAATATAGCATTTTTTCTGTACCATATTCAGAAACCTCATCATCATTCAACTGGATGTAGTCCAGAATATCATAAGCAACTTTTTTGTAGTTTTTAATAGCAGTCGGAAAATCGCCGTGACTACTGGAGGCCTCAATATCAAAACTACAAATTTTGTAAGGAACAATTGTTTCCTTTTCGGGCAAACTATCAATATCTGTACAATTCGCTGTAACTTCAATATCGACCCTTGTTTCTTTTTCGTCATCTTCGGTCAAATCATAATTGCTAATTTCAATCCACCCAGACGGGGAAATATCTTGAATGTGAAAGAACCGTAACATTGGTGGAATCATAATCTCGTACAGTTGTGTAAATGTTCCTTTGAACTCTACGCCTTTATTCAGCCTCTGTTTTTCTTTATCATAAAACAACGATTTAAATTTATAAAACAGTGACATATTTTTACAAGTAACTTTGATGAAATTGTGTTTTTTATTCGCATCAAAGTTATAGAGAGTTTTGTGACGAACCAATTTCGCCTCTTCAAGACCATTTTTTAGAGTTTTCAACAAAGAATAGTCGCTTTTGTAGGTCTCGCGAATATGTTCAAAATAATCTGTTACATCACAATCTGTCCAGTTGTGACCAACTTTGATATAGAAGAACGGTTTGAAGTCATCTATTTTTGCACAATATGTTTTCCTATTTTCGTCAATTCCATAGATTGTAATAATAAATTCATCTTGCTTATAACTAGATACGGTGAAATCTACACACCGAAATGAAATGGTTTCTTGTTTGTTGACAGAACAAGCCATGTTATCAACTAATGAGGATTGTATACATTACTTGATAAGTCGTTGCTAAATCAATTTTATTAAGATTACTAAATTCGGCGTTTTTTGCGCGAGTTGTTATCTTTTTTATTTTTAGAAAATATCCCTTTCTTTTTTTTTGGTTTGCGCGACACATCTTTCTTCGCCACCCGCGGTTTTTTTGGCATTCGTACCCTTTTCGGGATTCGTACCCTTTTCGGGATTCGTACTCTTTTCGGGATTCGTAATTTTTTAGTAGTATTTTTTTTTTTGACATTTATAAATGGCAGTTTTTTGCTTATATACTTGTCAAGATTTAACGAATCGCCGATTTGACTTCCGCGTAAAAAATTGTGGTCGTTATTATTACTCACATTCATATTATTTCCGCGATTATTCGTATTATTCATATTGTTACCAAGTTTAAGACGCTTTCTTGAAAATAGGCGCGGTGGTGGTTTTGTTTTCAATAAATTAGACTCAACAAATTTGACAAAATTGTCCAATGTCCTTTCTTGTTCGAACGGAACAATTTCACGATTATTTACATTCAAAATCATAGGGAATCCATCAACTACATTTTTAATAGGATGATTTATGTGTGGTAGTTCTTCGCTGTTGATTTCATAAATATTTGCCGGTTTATTGCGCATTTTTTCTTTCATTTGCTCCCACTGAGGTTTCATTGTCGTACAGTGAGGGCAGTGATCGCTGTAAATAAGAACAGTTCCGCACGATTTCTTCTTGTTCAATTGGTCCAAGAGAGTTGGTTGGTCTTTATTTACTTCGTATATTTTTATCATAATATATATATAATCAATATTATTATGATAGCTAAAATAATATTTGCGTTTTTGATTGCGGTTTTAATTTTCTTTTCAATCGACAAAATGCTAATGATGATAAAAAAGACAAAAATGGACTCCATGAAAGGGAAAATAGAAGAACCATTCGTTTCCGGTAATTGTCCTACAACAATGATTAAAAAAGGAGATAAAATTATGCTTTATAATCCCGAATTAGCAAAAATACCTGGAGTAAATCCGTTAATAATGGACTCTTTGAAAGATTATAAAGAATATGTCAAGTGGCAGCGCGCCAGTGGCTTAAAATGTCCTATTTTACATTTAGAAAAGGCATATGACGCGCAAGGTAACGAACAATATGAAATCAAGCGTTCGTTTGCTGGGGCAGACCAAGACCTACGAGTTGGTTCATTGAATCACAATTTGCCGGTGACACAAAAAGAGCCGAAAATAGAACTGTTGCTAGACGCCCAAGCTCAAAACAATGCGAACTATAATCAAAACCAGTTACCAGCATACGACCCGTATAATCAAAATGTCGGCAGAATGACGCAATTGGACATAAATGGTGGAACCGGGAGTTGCAGTTCTTAAAAATGTTTAACGTCTTTTACGAGTAGTTTTCTTTGACTTTTTTGAAGCAGAATGAAAGCGAACCTTTTTGCCGGTTTTCTTCCCCTTTTTACTTTTTTTGGCTTTTTTAAGATGTTTCTTGGATTTTCCCTTTAACATCTTGGATTTTACTTTCTTGGTGTGCTTTTTGGGGCGTTTGGGGGCGCCGCCCATCGTACCCGCCCGTTTTAAGCGCGGGTACGGGCTGGGCCGGTGGCGGCGGGTCTTTTCCTTCCGGACGGGCCCGGGCTTCCATTCTGCTGCTCCTGCTGCTGGTCGTGCTGCTGGTCGTGGCGGTCCTGCTTGTGGTAGTGCTGGTCGTTGTACTGCTGCTGACAATCCTCCTGCTGGTGTTGGTGTTGGTGTTGGTGTTGGTGCTAGCACGGTACTCAGAGTATTCATTGAAGTATAAATTTTCATAAGTACCTCCTTCAACTCTACCCGTCCAGTAACTCCGATGCGTTTAAATAACTCAAATAATGGGTCAGACACTTCATTTCCTTTTTCGAACACTACATCTATTACTCGTGGTATATCAACAGAAGTAGCTTGTTTACCAACCGCTTTTGCAATCTCTAAAGCTAATTTGCCAAGTTCTTCAAATGGTATACTATTAAAAATCTGGGCGAATTCAGTAGCAAGTTCACTCATAATGTGTTCCATATTCTGGAAGTTCGCAGACCCAATCATCGTTCGCAGGTCTACAACGAGGAGACCGAGAAATAAACATCTTAAAAAAAATTTTCTACCATCATATGTAGTTTTATTGTTTATAAAAATTTCTAACATATCCTTTGCTTTTGACGAAGTTTTTGCGATTTCTATTATTATATTTAGTAAACTTTCCGATAATTCCGCCAGGGTCTGTCCTGGATTTTTATGAGCTTCTAAAACATCAATCTTAGCACGATAATCTTCTCTAGATTGAAGCGCAGCATACCTAAATGCTTGATCTACTGTGGAACCTACAGGCTTACCGGTTGCGTCTGGTCCTAATGTCAAATTGGTTAGTTGAACCGTATTAATTCTATTAAGTGTTATATAAAAAGAACTGCCGTCCTCTACTGCACATGGTAGGAGGATAGGTCTGTCACCCCCCAACGGTATAACATTTATTTTTATTAGTTTGTAATAATGCGTAAGAGCGTCTGCAATAGTATTTGGACTATTTCCTAACTGAGGCGCTGATTTTGCCCTTTTAATAGTATCGGTCTCGCCGACCTGCCGACGCAGAGGGTCGTATTGACGAAATAATCGTGAAAAATTGGATTTTATCTCTTTAGCGATATCGTCTCCATTAACATTGTTGAAGATATCAATAATGTGCCGTTCACTAAGTTCCCCGGCCTTGTATTGTTTTTTATGAATTCTCGTAAAATAGCGCGCCACCGTAAGAAGAGTGGCAAGTTGATGAACCTGGAGACGACTCATTTTTTTTGGTTTCGCCCCGGCCGATGCTGCCCTTGCCATAAGCACACCATTCTCCACCCCCTCCTTCGGACCGTCCACGACGAGCAACCCATCCTCCAACTCCCCTTCCGAACCATCATTCTCCGCCCCCCCTTCCGAACCATCATTCTC
>Ga0209816_1003808_pt1 | contig 10241 bp, 14 predicted proteins | sample CoawatmetaG01DNA_FD_187509 | JGI IMG/M metagenome (GOLD analysis project Ga0209816, IMG submission 187509) | Marine microbial communities from the West Antarctic Peninsula - Coastal water metaG017-DNA (SPAdes) (version 2) | ecosystem: Environmental > Aquatic > Marine > Coastal ... | reverse complement strand
AAATTTATCTTTCCAGCGGTCTTCGTAGAGTAATCTCATACTTGTCATGCCAGACTTTTCTTCTTTCTCACAACGGATACATTCAGGATGCCACTCACCTTTCAGCATCGATTGTCGTAACTCTTTCGATGTGTCACTGTTGATAGCACCACGAATACCTTCATCCTGAATTCGTAAAGTCTTGCCATCTTTTTGTAATTGACCATCATTGGGTCCACCATTCATTACACAACAGCCATTAAAACTGCCATCAGTTCTTATATGAATGTCATGCCACGGTGCAATACAAAAAGTTTTATTTTCATCATGTTTCATACTTGTATGATATCCCAAAAATCTTGTTTAAAATACTTATCTAATTTCTGTTCTTTCTTTGCGATATCTTCAAATGTATAAGTATTATCTGGGTTTTTATTTAGTTCTTCTTCTATCATATCAAGTAGAGTTGGAATGTATTCGGCATCTCTACTTTCCATTAGTTTCATATCTCTCATACGATTAATACTAGTTCTAATCTTACCTTTTTCTTCGGTAGCCAAATTTACTATCGACAAATGTTCTGGATAATCCAGAATATCAAAGTTTCCCCCACCCGTACGACCAAATGTTTCTATTGACCATTCTATAAGTTGGGGTAACTGTAAAACATTTAAACTTGTTATAACTGCATGTGAGCCCAATTGAAGATTCACATCTTCGATATTCTTAAACTTATCAATAGTTTCAGTAATCTTTTTCCAACTACTGCCCGGTCTTAAATAGGTGTTTAATTCTCCATATGCGTCAACACTTACTATTATTTGAACTTTTTTTAATTTCTTCCAGTAATCAATAATATTCTTGTTAGGAAATATAGTTCCATTTGTATGATAAATGAGAGTTATATCTTTGGGATTGTTCGACTGATCAATAAGTTTATTTAAATAATCATAGTGATTTTTCGAAAGAAAAGGTTCGCCTCCGACTGCTTTTATCATATCTAATTCAGACAAATCAACGTCATAGTTTTCTAAATCAAAAGCATCAATAGAAGTGTCTGCTGTAAGTTTTGGATTATTGATTAACTTCCATTTACTACTGTAGTCCTCGTTGCACATTCTACATGCTAAATTACAATGAGTGCTGAATGCTAATTCAATATATCGCAACTTAGGCTTTTTACCTATATACTGACTGTACTTATCGTTTAACTGTTCCCTCATACTAGGAATATCATGCTTTTCTTCTTCGATACATTGTCTACATTCTGACAATTGTTCTCCTGCTAACATTCTTTCTCTGGCAGAATTAAAATAATCAGAATCTATTGCAGATTGAATGCCATCAGAGATTTTTGGGGCTTTGCTATTTTTTCCGTTGTCCGCTTCTTCCCAACGACAACATGGTAAAACTGAGCCTTCTACACTCATTCTCGCATGAGACCATAGTGCTGAACATACCATCATTTCTAATCCTTTTATTTAAGTTATATGTGTATTTATAGAAATAAAAAAGCCACCCTAAGGTGGCTTAATCTAACTACTTACCGTCAACGAAAGAATATAACTTCTCTGCTTCTGCTAGTATATCATCAGAGGTAGGATACTTTGGTGAATCACCAACATATAATATAGCACCCGTTTCTGGATGCTTATCTGTTGAATCTAACCATTTTTGATGTTTGTTATGAAACTTATCCATAACAAAACTTTGGGCCATGCTTAGTATATCTGTGCGTATTTCATACGCATTTTTATTATTTGAAACCATATGTTTCTCCTTTGTGTGTGTTACTGTGTGTTGTAGAGTTATTTCTACTCTATTATAATAACACATTGGAGACCAAATGTCAAGTGGCAGGCGTGAAGGGAATCGAACCCCTAGTTGCGGTTTTGGAGACCGCCGTGTTTCCGTTACACTACACACCCATTATTGGAGTTGACGATAGGAATCAAACCTATATAAACGGATTTGCAATCCGCCGCATAATCATTCTGCCACGTCAACATTGGTGGCAACACCCGGACTTGAACCAGGGACACAAGGATTTTCAGTCCTTTGTTCTACCAACTGAACTATGTTGCCCATAAAAAAACCCTCATAAAGAGGGCTAATGTTGTTATTATTGTATTTCTTATTATAATTACATTAAACTCCTCGGCTGCGATGTATTAAAACACCAAGAAGGTAATGTATCTTCTGTTAAGATAGTTGAATTTTTTGTGTTGACATTAGAACCTGTTGCCTTTAAGACACGAGAGTTTTCAGTGCTAACATTTGAGTTTTTATTTTTCATAATATTATTATACATCATCTTTTCCGCTTTGTCAACCTTTTAGAATTTTTTATTAACTTTTATAGATTTGTCACCACCAAAAGCATCTAGTGAAATGTTAGTGCCGCCTTTAGTCGTAATGATAGGTTCTTTGCCTCTAGCCTTCTTTACAACAGACCTAATTACATCTAATGCATTCTTTTTAGTAAAGGTACTAGTCATATTGCCATCATCCTTGCTTGTTAAATCTCTGCTATTCACGGTGTTATATGGTGATTTTTTAGCAGGTCCTTTAGTACCATACTCCGTGTCCATGTGCTTATCTATTGGTGATATTAGTTCGTGTAATTTCATAACACTATTTATCTTTACAATAGTCCCACCATGGTTTTAACTCTGGAAAAGTTTCATGAAAATTTGTTTCTCTTAACTTATCAAACTCATTAACTGATAAAATAAAATTCTCTTTATGTATATCTCTTATATCTTGAATATCTGATGTTCTAAACTCAGATTGGTATCGAGATAAAATCTGACTATAAGTGACCATTCCTACCTCGTTGGCTCTACTAATACACTTATCAATCACCTCATTCACTTTCTCAAATAACTCTGGCACTAATTTAATATTTGAATATTTGTAACATTCTAAACCATTCCAAGGATTAATTGTTATTCCAAATAGACGACCCTTTAATAATGGTAGACAGTTATCAATATACCATTCTAAACATTCATATTGATGCAAAATATTAAAAATATTAATAGAATGTTGTATATTCACTTTACATCCATACTCAAGAAGCCTACTATATGTTTCTAACCATTTTTTGTCGTTATAACCATATCTTATATATTCTCCACGAGATCCGCATCCATCATGACTCATTGTAATTGTGAAACGGTTTTCCCATTTAGATAGATACTTTTCAAAAATATCAACGCCTTTGTATTTTCGTATAGATCCATTTGTATGAATCCATATTTTAATCCCTCCTGGTTTATGTAAACCATGCTCAATTAACTTATCCATTGTTTGATACACTTCTGGCATCATAAATGGTTCTCCACCTTGAAAATGTATATGTTCCATTGTGTCTTTATGTTCTACAATATAATTGATTAACTCGTCAACATTAACATTACTTTGTAACCAGTCTGATTCTTTGTATGGCTTACTTACATAATTACGCTTTCCATCACGGAGTTGAAATGCGGACTCATACTTTCCAATTGTAGTACTACTATATGAATTACATCCTATACACGAAAAATTGCACTTATTTGAAAATGATATGTCAATCCAAGTTGGCGCTTGTTTATCAATGTGCCCAGTATCATCAGTATTTTTTACTACATCATCGATAACATTATTTGCCCACTGATTATTACTTAACCGATTATCTGTTGGGAAGTCACTACTCCTTTCAAGTTTCCAACATCTATCACAATATGTATCAGTAGATGAATCGTCAACGCGGACTTGGCCATCGCTATTCGCTCTTTTTGCCATCTCACCGTTTAGAAATTGTTTTCTTACATTTTTTGCTAATGATGAATTTACTATATCATTGATGTCTAGTGAATCTTCTCTTAAATCTCCAGCAGTCATACAACAAAATTTCACATCACCAGACGATTCAACAATTAATGACGTCCAGGGAGCCGCACAAAATCTATCACCATATTTTTCTGTGATTGGTATATAATTTGGATACCATGCTGGAATATCTTCGGGTAATACTTTCATAATGATATTTATTACTTTTTTAATAGTGGTGGAGGGGGAGAGATTCGAACTCTCGGTACCGATAAAGGTACGTCGGTTTTCAAGACCGGTGCATTAAGCCACTCTGCCACCCCTCCTATAAATTGGCTCCTTGGGCTGGGCTCGAACCAGCGACATATTGATTAACAGTCAACCACTCTACCAACTGAGTTACCAAGGATCAAACTGGAGCAGGTACCGAGATTCGAACTCGGACGCCCTCGTTGGCAACGAGGAAGGCTACCCTTACATCATACCTGCTTTTATTGGTGCCGAAGGCCGGATTCGAACTGGCGACCTACTGATTACAAATCAGTTGCACTACCACTGTGCTACTTCGGCGTATTAAAGTTATTTATTTTGTAGTTATATTCTGCTCAATTTCAAAATCTTTTACACTAGGATATTTTCTAAGTTGTAAACCATAATTATTAGGTACAGATGGCAGTTCTACTCCATCAGATATCTTTAACATGTTCTTTTTGAATGGCAAGTAATCTACATAGTGATGCCATCTTCCGTACTTCCAGACTACTTTAGCAACGTCAGGATGCATGTCTGCTAACATCTGCGACTTGTTTATAGTACCATCAGTATTATACCCTGTCTTTTTGAAGTCTTCATTTTCCTTAAATTCAGCATGATAGAATTCTTCAGTGTTACCACCCTTGACAGTTTGTGTTGCACACTTACCCTGTAAGAACGCATTGAACTGTATAGTACAATCCCCATCTTTAAGGACTCTTAAACAGATATCAGTGTCTTCGTTGTATCTACCTCTCCATCTATACTTACAATCATTTTCAATTAGAAGTGTAGAATAGATTCTTGTGTTCTTTACATAAGGTGGATACGATTGGTCAGCCGCACAGAAGAAACGATACTGTGGTCCTGCAATCTTTACGTTATCGTATCTATCACAAAAGTCTTCCATAATCTTAAACAGAAGTCCAGATTCAACTCGAATACGTAGATTGTTGTGTAACCTGTAGAAATCCTGTATGTTATCATCTAACACCCAATGGCGTTTTGCACCTAGAACTTCTATTGAATGGTCCCAACACCAGTTTCTTGCTCTGCCTGGTCCGTCACCATGATTACTAAAGGGTAGTGTCAACAATGTTACATATGGTCTAATATTAAAAGTGTCTAAACACTTATCATAATTGTCATAGTCTTGTGGTTCAATTGCTATATAATGTTTAATCTTCATACGTGATAAAGACCTAGAAGTAAACATAGAATCATGTCTTGTTTTAGATATAATGTATACTGGGTATTTTGGCGCTGTTCTCATTACCAACCCTCGTTAGTCTCGTCTTCGTCATTGTGTGTATCGTCTTCGTCTCCGTCGTCATCTTCTATCCAACGTAGTAACGCATTCTTGGTAATCTCTAATTTAGGATACCATGCACTTTTTGTTTTATTAGATAAATTGTTTTTAGTTAATTTAGAAAATGCGATATAATCTTCTTCGTTTCGAAAATGCATTCGAATTGTTTTCCATGGTCCATTGTCATCTTGTTTGTAATCTGGCATTCCTTTCCAGTGTTCAGTCCAATGGTCTGGATTGATTGCAGTTTCTTCTACTTCGAATAGACTTTGAAATGCATCGGGATTTGCTTCTGCTTCTTGTTTATTCTGGTCTGCGAGTTCCATCAGGTTCTCATATTCACCAGATTCGTTAACTTGTGATTTTGGAGTGTCAGCCATTTGTTACCTCTTTTATTGTTCGTTACAATAATTATAACATATTCGACTGCTAAATGTCAACCGTTATTTCACCAGATTCTATTAAAATTTCTCTGTTGACTAAATGTGCCGCTTTAACATCTGATTTTGCTTGACCTTCATAAGGTACTGCATGATGTGTTTCTACCATGATGTCTGTGTATAGTCTGCCATCTTCAAGTACAAAATCACCCATAGTTCTGCCATATTTTCCTGCTTTATCTCTGCGAGTTCGAACTATACATGCTGAACCTTCTGGGATTAATGTGTGTGCTTTGGCAGTTGCTGCCAGACCAAATACTTTTTCAACTAAATCTCTAGTTCTCTTTTCAGGTGTATCTATTCCTGCAATACGAACTCTCTCTTTACGTAACCAAATACCAAATCCTAAATCGATATCAACATCAACAGTGTCGCCGTCGACTATTCGTTGTATGATACATTTATATAAAAACGGGTCTTGAATGTGTTCCATTACTTTTCCTTTTTCATCAACTTAACTAATCTAGGTTTGAACAATTTTTGGTCGCCTTTAGTCGTCTTTAGAACTGGTTGATTGTTGTCATCGATATCAAAGCCTGTTACTGTTGCTTTACGATTTTTGAACTTGCCTACTAGTATCTCGTCACCGATTTCTATGTTAGGTAGTTGTAATATGTCTTTTATTTTCATTTGTCTTTTTTCTTGCCGAATTCACCAAGAATACCTTCATGATTGATGTGCTGTAATCTATCTTTCCATAGCACTTCGCCTTCCTTGTTACTTGCACATGCTTTCATATTAACAAGATAACTAGTCATGAAGTGGTCTGGCATTTCTTTACCTATTTCATAGAAAGAAAAACTCTCTCTGGCTGCAAATAACCAGAAACTATTGACACCAAAGTTCAAACTATCTGGTTCTTGTAGATGACAGAATTTGCCATTGTCTAATAATTTAACTAATGTGCCAGTATGAGCATATCTATGTCTATGTGTCCCAGTTGGTGGTACTAAAGGAACAACGTCTGTTTCATTAACAACACGTGTTAATTTAATCTTATCACGCATCGTTCTATTACCATGTGAGTCTGTGACTTTTGGTTGACCAAATGTAACACATTCTTCGACATTGAAATTTGCGTAATCTAAATACCAAGAAACAATAACAGCATCTGCCCCGCCAAGACTATGTCCTGTTACACATACTTTATAGTTTTTATTAAGTCTTGATAGCAAATCGTCAGCAATCATTTCTGATGTTCTATGAAATCCTGTATGAATATTGATACCCAATCTCTTACTCTTATCTTTGAAGAAATTGATATCTTGCATTGCATTGTGAGAATTAGAAGTGCCTCTTATTGCTACGTAATGAGATTTTGTAGAATCATCAGTCAATACGATATATCTAATCTCATTTATTTCATTAGTGTAAATATCAAAGTCTTCATCGTAAGCGATGATAATTTTTTCTTTAGACTTATAGACATTTGCCGCTAAGTTGGCATACCAATGTATATCGGTCCAGCGAACTTCTTTATCAGATGGTGTTTGAGTGAAGTTTTTCTCTAAATTGTACTTCTTAACTAACCATCTTCGTACTACGATTGCTAACTTGGCTAGAATCCAGCCCTTGAGTAACCATCTAAGTGTAAAACCTATAATAAATGCCATGTTGTGTTCCTATTTTCACTAATTGTTATATACGTATTTATATAATTAGTACTTCATAGATTTATCTATCGCAAACTCGGAGTTAGAATTTTGTTTGACTAATTGATAAAGGGTTCCAACACCAAAACCAACTGCGCCAATTGGTACAGTATCTTTTGCTTTTTCATTCCATGCCATACCAGCGATATCTAAATGTGCCCATGCTGTTTCTTGGTAAACAAATCTATATAAAAATTCTGCGGCTGTCGTTGACCCACCAAACGGCCCACCGATATTTTGCATATCAGCAATCTTACTGTCAGTCATTTTATTCCAGTTCTCGCCCATTGGCATACGGAAGAATTTCTCACCCACATCTTCTCCAGCAGACATAATCTCTGCTCCCCATTTAGTACTATTTGTAAATAATCCTGCCATCTCGTGACCCAAAGTCTGTACAATTGCACCCGTCAGAGTCGCTAAATCAACGATACAGCACGGATTATACTCATTCTGTACGTAAGTCAGAATATCCGCTAGGACCAAGCGTCCTTCCGCGTCTGTGTTAAGGTTTTCGACTGTTAATCCACTTAGTGATGTAACAACATCACCTGGTTTAATTGCTGTACCATCAGGCATATTCTCGACAAGTCCTACAATACCAATAACATTTTTCTTCAACTTGTGATTTGCTATGGCATGCATTGCACCAACTACTGCGGCACTTCCACCCATATCGTATTTCATGTCACCCATGTTGCGACCTGGTTTAAGACTAATACCACCAGTATCAAATGTAACACCTTTACCAACTAAGGCGATAGGGCTTTCTTCTTTTTTACCGTGCATATGTTCCATTACAACAACATAACTATCTCTTGCTGAACCTTGTCCAACACTTAACAATAAGTTAAGACCCATTTCTTCTAGTTGTGCTTGGTGATAAATTTTTACTGTTACACCAAGTGGCGAAAGATTATCATTAATACGCTTGGCGTATTCTGCTGGATATAAAACATTTCCAGGTTCTGATACTAAATCTCGTGCGAAGTAGATACTTTCGTGTAAGTTTTCAACAGTATCAGTATCGTCAACATGAATAATTGCTGTTTTAGGAATATCTTTAGTTTTATATTTAGAAAATTGATACTTAGCCAATAACGCACCATCATAAACTTCCTTAGACATTTCATCATCATAATATATATGGTCTACTTGTTCTTTGTACTTATTGTAATATTTTCCACCAACATTTCTCCAATCTTTTTCAGAGTCTTTATCGGTTTTAACTACACAAATTACTCGGGTATTAACTTTAGATGGATATGTCATTTCTACATCAATACTATCCTTGGTGTCTATACTATTTGCTATACACATACTTTCAAGTTGGCCATTTAATTTCTTGTCTAATGTCTTGTATTCTGCTGATGCATAATGCAATATAATTGCTGAGTTTGATTCATAAGTTTTATTCATCTATTATCCCCTTATTCTTTAAATGTTTATGATTTTTTCTGTATTCTGTTCCATATTCAGGATGGTCCATGTAATATTCTTGTCCCCTATGTCCTTTGTGGGCTAGTCTAATACTACCTGGAAATCCCTCTACATCTCCAGTATGTCTTGGCATAAAGTGAACATGTGGCCACATAACTGTTTGACCTGCTGATTTACCTATATTCATGCCAAATTGATAGCCGTCAATTTTACCACTATTTACTAAGTTATCTCCGTACGCTATTGCTTCTCCTAATGTCTTTGTAATAAATTCTTGTGTGTTTTCTTTTGGAACAAATAACAGATGACCTTCACATGCTGGCCAGGCATCGGGATATACTTTAAAATATTCTCCATCTATAAGAACCTCTTGGTCTTTTTGTTCAAATGGAGTATCAGCAAAATTAGTAATCATTTCCAAGCATCCAATAAAGGAAGTAATTGTTTTACTGTCTTTGCCGCTTTAATACTACTATCTTCTAAAAACGATTCAAATTCCATAGGAGAATCTGAGCCTGCTAAATCACTTAATACTTTAACAATAATAAATGGTACATGCCACGAACAACATACTTGTGCGATTGCGGCTGCTTCCATATCCACTCCATCTGCTTGAAATTGTTCATGGAGCATTTTTCTTGTTTTATCACAAGCCAGATATGTATCACTCGTAAGAATTCGACCAAATTTTGTAAATTCGCCAACTTCATATTCTATCGCAGAACGTAATGCGTGGGGCATGATATATGCAATATTACCATCTGTGTCGTCTAATGACGGAAAACTTCCCGGAATAGAACTAATCAATTCGCCATTGACGATTGCGCCATAATCATGTTGAATAAGTTCATCTGCAATAAGTATGTCGCCAATCTTATGTTTTGGAGATATCCCACCACAACATCCACTGAAAGCAATACTATCGCATCCAAAATGACCCAAAAGTAAGCCCGTTGTAATAGCGGCATTTACTTTGCCTATACCAGACTCAGCCGCAATAACATTTATATCATTAATTTTGCCAAAATTAAATATTTTGTTTACAATTGTTTCTGTTCTTGGTTCACTATCCCACTCTAATTTCGTGTATTCTTCTGGTATTGCTGAAATTATTCCTACTGTCATATTCTTCCTTTTTCTGTAAATCAAGTACTAATTATAACATATTACATGTTAATAGTAAAGCATTCTAGTCTGTATTTAGTCTAATTTATAGGTTGATTTGCTGTCAAGTACGTTTCGTGTCGTCTCTGTAACAACGCCCGTTACTGCTAACATTGGTCGTTTATGTAAACTGCAATTTGCAGTGCCATGAGGCATGTCTTTCCATTCCCATGTAATGATATCTCCAGCA
>Ga0209816_1003805_pt1 | contig 10248 bp, 9 predicted proteins | sample CoawatmetaG01DNA_FD_187509 | JGI IMG/M metagenome (GOLD analysis project Ga0209816, IMG submission 187509) | Marine microbial communities from the West Antarctic Peninsula - Coastal water metaG017-DNA (SPAdes) (version 2) | ecosystem: Environmental > Aquatic > Marine > Coastal ... | reverse complement strand
GATGGGAAGAGTTCGACAAGTTGGTCGGAAACCAAGGCGGCGGCAAGACTCATGAGCAGAAAGAGCAGCAGCGAGAAAACATACAAAAGGCGATAGAGCGCAACGAAGCGGCCCAAAAAGAGCGAGAGCGCCTAGCCAAAGAGAAAAAAGAAGACAAGGAAAGAGAAGGCCGGGACAGAGACAACTTTGAGCGGGGCCACTGGGGCCGGTAATTGAGAGGTTAGAACAGCAATGAAGTCGAACGTATTATCAATTAGGCTGCCGGAAGACCAGGCGGAAATCTTGCAAAAGATGGCTGATAGCCGGGGTCTTAAGGCCTCTGACTTAATGAAAGAGATGGTACTAGCCGGTATTGCTGGCAGCCAAGGCGGGTCTGGTGATAGCAGACTAGTTTTGACAAAGCTTGAGCAGGTCGAGGCGAACTTGATAGGGGCTCAGTCTTGGCTAGCTGATGTAGTGATGACAGCAGTTAAGTATGCAGTCGAAGCCAAGTACCAGGCTGAAATGGGCACCCAGAACACAGATGAAATAATCAGCTATTTGGCGAACAAAGAGCCCCTGGCACCAAAATCGAAGAAGCAAATAATTACTAGTAGAGAAACCGAAGAGGCGAAGAGATCGGCAAATGTGGCCAGGGAATTATTGCCAAATCAGTGGAGCGAAAAATAGTCAAGAAATAGCGAGAAGGCCAGTATTGCCTAATTAAAAGTAGTCAAAAATTCGGCGCAAAAACGACACTCTTAGATTGACTTATCACAGGTGATAACTTATCATTAGCGATAAGTAGAGAGGTGCGGCAATGGACTTCATGATCGCGAAAAAGTATTTCTTCCGGCACGTCATTGACTCAAAATTGACCGGCGAGCAGTTGAGAGTTTTGGTATGCATGCTCACAGCCGAGGCCGATGGCGTGATCGGCATCAAGCAAAACGAGATCGCCGAAATGCTAGGCATCGCTGAATCCAATGTAAGCCGCTCTATCAAGGCTTTGACGGAAGCCGGACTCTTGAGCAAGAAGATAACGAAAGGATATGACGGGCGCCCAGTCTGGCATATAGACCCAATTTTTGAGAAACAGGCAATCGCTCATGCTGACAAGATGTACGAAAAAGTCCATGGAAAGCCATTCGATAACAATGGTAGATAACTGAGTACTATAAAAATGAACAATAAGTCGATCACCTGACATTTGGGCATAATAAGGCAGTACCGGCAACGGAGCCTGCGCTGATGTCAGACAAGCAGAAAGACCAGGGCGACCGTCAAGAAGTCACTGAAGCTAAGGCAGCACCAGAGGTACAGCGAAGCGCTGTAATCGCTGATGGTAATAATCAAGCTAGATGGCTAAGAGCCCAGCAACTGCATAGCTCTGATCAAAACAAATCGGCAACAGATATGTACAGAAAGCCAGGCGAAGCACCAGTAAGCACAGTTAAGTTCGGGATTGATGGACTGGCGAATGATAGACCAACAGGACTAAACGCAAACGGAAAGCCATATGTTGTGCACACTCAAGAAGCCACACAGGCACTAGAGAAACCTAGCCCCATCTCAAAGAGTACGACAGAAGGCCCATACCAGTCAGAAATTAAGATGAGTGTGCAGATAACAAACGTGCCAGAAGTGCCACCGGCTGTTACTCCGCAAGAAGCGATGAAATATACATCTAAAGTTATGGAAGCCGGGGCGCAGTCAGTGCGCCAAACAGAGGATTATTTAGCAAAGCCAAATGCTGTCAACAATTCTTTGAATGATATGGCGGTTGCTGGTTCTAAGCTGCCAGGGTATTTTCAAAATAGCCCGGAGCAATTGAGCAGAGATGCACAAACCTTTGCCGGTGCTGTAATGCAAAAGACAGGCGAAGTAGTTCAAGCAATAGACAAGCCTATGACAGCTGAAGAACGAGCTAAAATGGCAGGCGGAATGTTGCCATTTTTCTTCTTTGAAGGTGGTAAAAAAATAGACCCAAAAGTAGCTAAACAAATGGGTTTAGAGCAATTGACAGAAGCCGACCTTAAGGCCTTAAGCATAGAGAAAAGAATTGAGAAAGCCGGAGAAGCATTGGAATTAGCACAGGATAAGCTTACTCGTGAGAGCGTTGATGAGAAGTTAACCAGGTACTTGCTAGATCCCGGCCACCCTAGACAAAAGAGCAGATGGTTTGAGAAGGTTCTAGGATTTACATTGGAGAACAAAGAGCAGCTGGCCAATCAAATCAAATTTGACGAGAAACTAGCCAGGCCATCCCGAAGTACTGCTTGGGGCATTACATACGAGCAACCGGCAACAATTGTCGGAGCCAATGGCAGAACGCTAGAGAATTGCCGAATATATTGGCAGCAGAATTATGAGACAGGGTTGTATGAATTCAAAAATTTGCTTCTTCCGAAGAAGAAATAGAGGGCTGAGAGATGTTTGAAGAATACGATGTAGTAAAGCTTTTAGAGAACACCGCAGTCAATTGGGACGGTGAAGTTGTGCAATTGGCATTGGGGGCATCTGGAACAGTTTTGGGCGTAGCAAAAGATCAGAAGTCATATTTAGTCGAATTTACTGATGATGAAGGCGAAACCCTAGCGATGGTACCAATAGAAAAGCGATTGTTAGAGCTGGTTTGGAAAGCTAGCACTCGATCATATGTTGATTCAAGATCTGAGAAAACGGCTAGCTGACTAGATTTATTATCAGTCGAGCAGCTGAACTTTTTGAGGCGAGATGAAGCTAAATGAGTACCCCAATTAGGGGGTAGCATCTAAATGACAACCGGTGGTATTGCAGGCAGTATCTGGTAGGATAAAAAGAAAACCCCGAGAACTTGCGGCAAGCTTGGTCTCGGGGTTTTGAAATTTAGCATGAAACTGAATAGCTATTATCAGACCCGTAGGAACCCAGCGCTTTATGAGCGACTGCTTAATTGGACCTTAAAGTCCTGAAAGCCCCGTGGCGTGAGCCTCGCTAGCCCTTTTCTCTTCATATTGTTATTAAGATTGACTTTTCAAGCCTATTCTGAGCTGCTCTTAACTATTTAGTCAAATACAAAGACTGAACCAGGGCCATCATTTCGACCAGGGTGATCGTTCTATCTCTCATTAACCCAAAACAGGCAAGCAACAAAAACAGCCAACAGGCAAACAAATAACGGAATTTTTCTTAGTGGCAGCGCCACCGAGATCATAGCCGCCTGTCCAAGTCATTGAGAGATAGCCTTTCAACAAACCAAGGAAACACAAAATGAAACGAACAATATCAAAACTGCTGGGCATCGCTGCTCTCGCAATCGCAGGCATAGCCGGTACTGCCCTATTACCAGCTACAGCGCAAGCCCAAACAGCAACATGCGTCGATTACAATGGTAATGGCGTATATCCTGGCACTCTTTCAGGCAGCTCCAGGTTCAAAGTCTGCTTCCCAGTGGCCCAACCAGTCGACACCGCACGCAGAAACGACATTTTCAACGCTATCCAGTTGCTTCCCCGGAAGACCTCCAGTGCCACAATTCCTGAAGTTCGCGATGTCTTGCAGAACGCCGTAGTTACTTATCACTACGTTTACGACAGAGATTACTGGAATCTCTATGCGGGCGCCACTTTAGGCTCTGCTTTCCAAGATGCGACAGCACGGTGCGGAGTCACAAGAACTAACACCCTAAACGGTGTTATTACTGTTGCCATCTTCGAAGTATGTCAATTGACGAACGGCAACCGTTTCATCAATCCCGAGTTGGTAAGGACTACATTCCACGAAACCGGGCATGCTTTGGGCTTTGCCATTGGTAAGCAATACAAGGGCGGCACCGGCAATGGTCCTGATAGGTCGGCTGCATGGGTTTCGCTCATGATGTATGACCTAAGTAAGCTCACACCCACTGACTGGAGCAATCCAGCAAACTGGGATGCATTCCGAAAAAGTAACTACCTATGCGGCATCTTCGGAAATATTTTGTCGAGCAACCTTGAGGTAAACCTCGGAGCCACGCCTCAAACTGAGGTTTGCAATGCTTCCCTGGTTCTCAATTCGGCGTTCTTGAATAAAACACCGCGACAAATCTATGAGCAGAAATTGCCGTATTTTGTCGGCAACAACGGCACGGCACCAAACACTGGTACCAACCTGGATTTGTGGGCGCAGGAGTTCACGATCCGTCATAACAGCATTGACCAAACTCAGGTTAACTTCTTGAAGCAGACAGACAAGGCTTTGGGTTACGGATCCTACATCGATAGTACAGCAGCTTTTCGTTGCACGAAAATTGCAATGCAGTATTTCTACACTGATCCGCACTTGAATCCACCGGCAAGCGCCTTCACCGGAACTGGTTGCCCAGCAGTAACTTGGTAAGAAACGAGTGATGTAAAACTTTGGAGGAGCAGGTGCAAACCTGCTCCTCTTTTAAAAGTCTCCGCCGAGTCCACCAAAGGTCATAGCCATGCAATGCCCGGCTGATAGAGTTACCAGCGGTGAAACAATTGCAAGAGTAATTATCTGCGAAATATCTTGTTTAGTGCCCAAAATTCCAAGCCTAGCTCTCATAGGTTTGATGATTGCCACCATCCCAATCAATAACATTAAACCCAAAGCAATACCTCTGGATAGAGTCTGTGCACCTAGGTAACTATCTCTAAGTCCTAAACCAGTATAGTAATAAATTGCGAACATAGCTGCTACCTGTGCCACACACAACAATATAAACAGCTTTGTCATAGTCTAAATCCTCGGTCTTCAAAGCAAATAATAGTTTTCAATATAGGTTGATGTATCCAATTTGGCCATACGTGTTTCCCTCCCCCCGAAAGCTTCAAAAAATTGAAAACATACTATTGTATGTAATATAAAAACTCATTTTATCAGCCATATTTTGCCACACTAAAAGCTAGACAGGTTTAGCTTCTTACCCCTATACTCCTTGGTATGAGTGATACCGCCCGTGATTACCAGACACTTGAACCAGCTTCTACGGAAGGGTTGGATGATTTATTTTCGAGTGGAACTAGTCTTGAGACAGTTGAGATTCTCAGTGAGACAGTCAATGGTAAAGCTGAAACAGTCGAATATCTCACCGTCTCAGCTTTGGTAAAAAGACTTGAAGTTCCTCGGAGTACTGTTTACCGGCATATTCATGCAGGTAAGTATGAGACAACCATAGGGCCAAATGGGAAGCTTCTTGTCTCGGTAAGACAGGCTAAGAATCCTAATTTGTCTCATGAGACAAGCTTGAAACCTGTTGTTGGGACACCTGAGACGTCTTTTGAGACAGTAATTTCTTGTGAGACAAGTCCTGAGACCGCAGCAATTCCCACTGAGACAGTCCATGAGACAAGTCTAGTTACTGTAGATATCGATGAGCTTTTACGAAAACTTGAAGGCGCTACATACCGCATTGGCTATCTAGAAGCTCAGCTTGAGTCAGAACGTCAACAAGTCAAATTGCTTACCGACAGTCGGCATAAGCCTGGCTGGTGGGCAAAATTCTCTAGCTGGTTCTTTAAAGGCCAGTAGTTTTTTTAAGCAATAAAATCTATACTTGTTTGACTGTAACAGGCACTATATGTGGTGCTTGGCGCAAAAGACATCCAGGTGATATCTAAGTACAAATAGAGAGCGGTTTTTGAACCAGCCCTACTAACGAAAAAGCCCTGACCGAGGTCAAGGCTAGACGTTTTAAACATTTGAATCAGGTTTTAGTTTGGCCGCTTTTCCCTGAAGACAAATGAATAATAACGGATAGCTCGATGACGGTCAAGCTTGCTTTGCAAAAAAAATGCAAGGAGCAGAAGACGACCGGAGCACTAGCGGTCCAAGAAAGCCAAACAGGGCTTGAGGATCTAAGACTATCTAAGAAAAATATTTATTGCCTGCCGGTATCGCATGCGGTGGCTCTGGATATATGCGTCCTATTTCCAGAGCGTCAGCCGTCTATTTGCAAGAACTTGAATCAGAAGCGCTGGCGGTCCTGGAACCAAGCTCTGTCTGATTCCCAGATACTTGGGGTGATGTCGAATGAAGGCCGGGGGCTTTACCGGGGCTGTCATTTCGGCAGAGAAACCAGACATGGCGTTATCGATATTGACATCAATAGCAAGTATCACAATGCCCAGGAGCTGGCAAAAATCAGGGCTAGATTTGCTGCAGTCGGCTTAGAACTAACCCCATATCAAAGTAGTGAAAGCGGTGGCTGGCACCTCTATTTCTTTTTTAGTAGCTTTGTACTAAGCCACGAAGTAGAAACAATAATAAAAAGGTGGCTGAAGGTCCAGGGCTATGAACTCGCTGGGGGAACTCTTGAAGTATTCCCGTCCGGCAATGCCTTGAGGCTGCCACTTCAGAAGGGGTTTGGCTGGCTAGATTCTGACGGGAAATTAGTAAAAAGACGAGAAGAACTAACAGCAGATCAAGCTATATCCTCATTTCTAAGCGACTTGACTAAAACCCAAACAAATTGGGATGAAGTTAAAAGCTCGATAGAGAGCCAGATTAGTGAGGCCAGGGCCGCCGCCGGCAAAAGCGCCCAGGAGCATCGAGAACGAGTCAGCGCCGATGGCCTGGAAGAACTGTATACAAGCGGTCTTGATCACGAAACCTATCAAAGAGGCCGTAATTACTGGCTAAATGGACTCACTGGACGAGGCCAAAGACACAGCGCAATTCTTAGCGTCGGGCATTACCTTTGGTTCGGGGACACTTCACAAGGGGTAAGGGCGCTACCAGGAGTAAGAAACGCCGGGGCAAGGGTTGAGGCAATTAGCCATTGGCTCATAGAGAAGCATAACGGGCACTCAGAGACGATAAATTCGGGCAGATGGCGTGACATACAGTCGGATATCGAGAGTGCATGTTATTGGACACCCAAGGGCTCTCTGGTAAGTGAAAGGGAAAGCTATCCGCTAACAGATCGCCTAATAAATCGGCTCTGCCAAACCAAGGTACTAACACCAGACCAATACGCCAAAGCAAACAGAAGAAGAGAGGGAGCAGCCAGGGCAAAGATCAGAACAGCTCTAAACCAGATGCTGGCGGAAGGCAAACACCCGACGATAAGGAACCTGGTACAGGCGACAGGCTGCCGGAAAGAAACAGTCAAAAAGCACTCAGATATCTGGGCGATATATGCCACGAGAACCGAGACGAGGATGTCAACCGGGCTAGGCGATCTTAGTGGGGGGCTGGGGGGGATCTCTTTTGCTTCTGACCTTTTTTCTGGCTCTCTTGTTGATGTTGAAAATTCTGATCAGTCTTCATCAGGTATTAGCCACAAAAACACTAAACTATCTCCTAAGCTACTTGGCATTTCCGGTAGTGACAGCTTCGCTCTTCTTGATGGTTATTGTCCTGAAGAAGTTGAGTTCATTAGACAGTCCTATTCCTACTGGGAGTCTTTTGATCTCAGTTCGATTTGTTCTGGTTCTAAAAGTGCTGATTCTCAGATTTCTAGTGATTTAGATCTGCCTGAGGTTCTGGATGAAGATGTTCAGAATGAGAAAGAAGATCTCGAACCTTCGGTAGCCCCCTTTGCACATGCCTGGCAGACAAGCCAACCAGAGAGCACCCTTAATCAAGCTCAAGTCCTGCGGATGCCTTCGACAAGCTTGACTAAGGGGCCCAAACTCTCCGGTAATCAGGCATTGCGGCATGGGCAGGCGGGGGGTCTTTTTTCTATTTCACCGGTATGTTATTCTACTGGTATCACTGGTGGTATTAGGGAGCGGGGGCAGGCAACTGCTGAGACTGGCTCCCTTTCTTATTTGCCGAGGGAAGATCTGAAAATCTCTACAGTTTCCGACGCTATTAATTCTATCTTCTTGACAACTATTATTAACGGCTCTGGGACTGGGTTAGAAGATAAAATTTTGGAGCCAGTTTCTAATCTGCGGAATGCGGAGAGGCTGAAAACCAAAGCAGGCCAAAGGCTTAAGCTAGATTCGTCTAGTGCTAGTTATTCTCGTTTTAATTTTGTCTACACTAGATATATGGGAGATACGAGCTGCAATAGCTCACCTCATTTGCCGAATGGTGTGGCTATTTTGAAGATGTGCGGTGCTGTAGACACTAGATATATGGGCGAAATACTCAAGTGTGCAGCGCCGGGCCTAAAGCAGGCCCTTAGTGTAGACAGCTCATGAATGAGGCTTCTTGCTCAATTCGCTGAAGGCACCACTAATTTAAATAAAAATATGGATCACATCAATAGCCCCGTAGGGCTGGGTGTATACGGAATCGGTAAACCGGGTATTCTAATTGCCCTATGTTCGCGGAGAAAATACTGAGTCTGTAAACAGCCCGTAGCCCATGTATTTTCGGACACGCTCTTTCCCTTGCAACGGAAAAGCCGTAAGGCAAGATGAAGCAATCCGCTCTAACGAGCAGGATTGCAATAGGGGCGCTGTAGACGCGCCGGTAAGGAGTGATTCGAGTGCGGCAAAAGCCGGTTTTAGCGTGTAAGATTGTAGATATAGCTAGTTAAAGGCGCCGGTAATAGTATGGAAGAGAAAAAGAGAGCATTCAAGCCAACACTAGAGACCAAGCTGACCCGCGAGGATTTCAACCGAGTGGACGCCATGGCGAAAGCGGAAGGTCGGAGCAAGTCCGAGATAATGCGCGAGGCACTTCTTTGGTATCTCGACCACAAGGCCGAGCTGGCGAACAAGGGCCGAGACACAGAGACCGTGCTAGCAATTAAGGAAATGACAAATCGAGTCTGTGCCATGTTGGCCCGTCAAGGTGGCTTGGTTGGGACTTTGTACGAGCTAACTTATATGAGTTTGCCGAACGAAGAAGCAAAGAAACAGTTCCAGGCGGCCAACTCGACAGCAAAACAGAAAATGCGAAACAGGTTAGAGAAGGACGAGAAAGAGCTAGCCGCGAAGCTTGGCGGCATAGTTAGAAGCTAATGATTGTCGTAAAACACAAATACATAGCGGCCAGGGGCAAGGGCGGAGTCGGCAAAGTGGCCGGTATCGGCAAGGCACTGGCACACGTTAAATACATTCAGTTTCGGCCAGGAGAGGACCGGGGCAGGGAGCCAGGCGGCCGGGAGATGTTCAACGACAGCGAGGATAGACTGAACTCAAAAGACATGAGAGCGGCTATTAGAGAGCTTGGAGATGCAAAAGTCATAGCGCACAAGTTGACGTTAGCGCCGGAAATCAGCCCAGAGGACAAGAAAGCATTTACTCGCGACGTGATGAAAAATCTCAGTCGCGACAAAGGCCTAGACCTGGACTGGTTTGCTGTGGAGCACAACAACACAGACCACCACCATATTCATGTTGTCGTGCTAGGTAAGGACCGCAACGGCACTGAGGTTAGCATTAGTCTAAAGGACATAGACAGGGCGAAAGAATACGGGGACCGGTACTTAGAAAGGGCGCAGCCAAGAGAGTTTGAGCGGGCAAGAGACGCAAGAGAAGAGAAAGAGCGGGAGCGACTAGCCGTTCGGAGCCAAGAGCGGGACCAGAGAGTCAGAGAGGGTATTGAGCTTCCTTGGATGAAGCGCAACATCATCAGGGAGCAACTTGAGCCGTACAAGGAATGGAAGGAAAAGCAGGGCAGGGCCAATAAAGAGCAAGCACCAGGGCGCGAAGAAATAGAGCTGCCATATCACAACGACACTATCAAGGCCGTAGGTCTGGAGTGGTCGCGAGCGAACAGCCTGGCTGAGTTACGAGACCTCAATGATCACCTGTGGGAGAACTATGAGGACCGAATATCGAAAGAAGACTTTAAAAAACTCATGGGCTGGATGCGAGACAAGGAGCCAACCCGCGAGAGCGAAGGCAAAGAAAAAGGCCAGAGCGACAAGGGCGAAGCTAGAGACAAAGACAGTTTTGAGCACAACGGCAAGAAGTACAAAAACCAAGACAGCTACGAAAAGCTGACGGAGCTTGCCCGGGAGCTGCGAGAAAAGAAAGAGCGATTGCCGATCGACAGCTACAACAATCTTCGGAGCTGGATAGAAGACCGAGACAGGGCAAGGTTTGCCGGGGCCATGGAAAAGGGCATGAACGACGCTCTGAAGAAGAGCGAGCGGAGCAAAACGGCAACGGATCTAAAGGCCCAGGAAGGCGGCCGAGTGATTGACCCAATGCAAGACGCCTTTATGCGTAACCCGGTGGTCGGTCTATTCATGACAGGGGCATCGATAGCGAACACGCTAGTGAGGATGATCCCGCTCACTGAGAACAAAGACCACCTGAAGGACAACCGGCAAGAGCTAGACAAGTCCTTGATTGAGCTTGATAAAGAGCCAACAAG
>Ga0209816_1003802_pt1 | contig 10252 bp, 9 predicted proteins | sample CoawatmetaG01DNA_FD_187509 | JGI IMG/M metagenome (GOLD analysis project Ga0209816, IMG submission 187509) | Marine microbial communities from the West Antarctic Peninsula - Coastal water metaG017-DNA (SPAdes) (version 2) | ecosystem: Environmental > Aquatic > Marine > Coastal ... | reverse complement strand
GGGAATGATCTTGCTCATTAAATCCAATGGAGGCTCTTTGAACATTTTGAGCTCCAACATTAGAAGTCATAACAAGTATCACATTACTAAAATCAACTTCACGGCCATTAGCATCAGTAAGCTTTCCATGATCCATGACTTGCAATAGGATATTAAAGATATCAGGATGCGCTTTTTCAATCTCATCCAACAGAAGAACTGCATAAGGATTACTATTAACTGCTTCGGTCAATAAACCACCCTCGTCGTACCCAACGTAGCCAGGAGGAGAGCCTATAAGTTTAGAAATAGCATGCCTCTCCATATACTCAGACATATCAAATCTCAATAATTTAACACCCATAATCCTTGATAGCTGCTTACAAATTTCAGTTTTACCAACGCCTGTAGGGCCAGCAAATAAAAAAGAGCCCATTGGCTGCTCAACTGGAGAAAGTCCAGAGCGCGAAAGCTTTATAGCAGTTGATAGAGATTCAACAGCTTTATCTTGTCCAAATACACCAAGCTTAAGATCACTCTCTAAACTTTTAAGTAAAGACTTATCATCACTAGTAACTTGGCGTGAAGGAATACGTGCTAACTTAGCGACAATATTTTCAATATCAGGCACACCAATATTAACTTTGCGTTTTGATTTAGGAAGTATCTGCTGAAGAGCACCAACCTCATCAATCACATCTATCGCTTTATCTGGAAGGCGTCTATCGCCTATATGTCGATGCGTTAACTCCGCAGCAGAAACCAAAGATGCAGCTGAATATTTCACCTTATGATGTGCTTGATAATATTTTTTTAAACCATGCAAAATTTTGATTGTATCCTCAACTGAAGGTTCCTCAATATCCACTTTTTGAAAGCGCCTTGTTAGCGCATGATCTTTTTCAAAAATCTTACGATATTCATCATAGGTTGTAGAGCCTATACACTTAAGTGAACCATCTGCAAGCGCTGGCTTAAGAAGGTTAGATGCATCTAAAGAGCCACCAGAAACACTTCCTGCACCAATTAAAGTATGAATTTCATCAATAAAAAGCACTGAATTCTTATCTTTTTCTAAATCAGTAAGCACTGACTTTAATCGCTTTTCAAAGTCACCCCTATACTTTGTGCCCGCAATTAGTACGCCAACATCTAGAGAATATATAGTTGTCTTTTTTAGAATTTCTGGAACCTGTCCATCTACAATTCTCTTAGCTAGGCCTTGAGCAATAGCAGTTTTACCGACTCCAGCTTGTCCTACAAATAAAGGGTTATTTTTACGCCGTCTTGATAAAATTTGCACAGTTCTAAGCACCTCTTCTTCCCTGCCAAGCAGAGGATCAATTTCACCAAGTCTAGCTTTTTCACATAAATTAGTTGTAAAAGATTCAAGAGAAGACGGCTTAGCTTGCTTATCACTTTCAACTTTTTTTGTTTCTTCAACTGGATTATCAGCTAGATGAGAAGAAATCCCTTCCATAACATCCAATCTAGAAATATTATTTAATTTCAGCATGTATACAGCATGCGATTCTTTTTCAGAAAAAATACTGACAAAAACATTCATCGCGTTAACAGAATTTTTTTGAGCAGACTGCGCCTGATAAACACTTCGTTGAAGAACTCTTTGAAACCCCACTGTTGGGACGATATCTATTTCTGCATCTTCAGAAATAATAGGGGTGTGTGAATCTATATATTGATCAAGTTCAGCACGAAGTTCATCAATATTGACTCGCTTTCCTCGAAGAAATGCAATAACTTCATCCATATTGAGAAGTGCTAATAATAAATGCTCCACTGTTACGAATTCAAGACGACGATTTCTGGCCTCAGTCATCACCATATTAATCTCTTGCTGCAGTCCTTGTTCAATCATAAAATACTGTTTTTGTTATTAACTCAATTAATCATCAATTTTAACATCACTGTAAGCAATTTGAATCAAAATAAAATTCAAAATAATCTTAAATAAATAGTTAGATAGATCTCAATTTACTTTCAAAATCTTCCCTATTATGATAGCCACCACAAAGCTGGCGGTACCCTGTCAAAGAGGAGCGCGCATGAAGAAGTCGCCAATTATCAAATGTTAACACCCTTCCAGGATCCAACATAAACTCAAATTGGCGATTTGAGTCATTTGCTAGATTATGAAATATTTTATAAGCATCATAAAACTTAACCATTAGATCGTTTTCCAACCTAAAGGGTGCGCGGTCATGATTGTTAAAGCTTACTTGAATAACATCACCATTATTATTGATCCGAAATAAAGGCCGATGTGCCTCTAAATAAGTACCTGGCTTGATATAGCGCCCAGGAATATTAACATCACATAGAATATTAAATGCATCAGGATTTTCATGCCTCATCTTTTCTGCAATTGCAAGGCCATCAATTAATTGATTTTCACCGCCAACAGAATCTCTTTTTATGCAGTGCAAGGTTTGAAGTCCTGGTGCGTCATGTACATAGGTTCCATCTGTATGTGGCTCAATAGCTAGTGATGTAAAGGCAGTATCATCTGGATTTTCAAGCTTATTATCCCAAACAGAAAAACCTCCAAAAATAGAGTTTCTAATATAAGCCATTCTCTCCATAAGTTCTTTTGTTGCTTCTGGAGTTTCAGGTGTCTCTGTTACTAAAGCAAAACCAACTCTTTGGATGTGATTTAGCCAAGTTTTTATTCCTCCATCTCTCATAAGCTCCTGATAGGTTATTTCAGGGAAGTCTTTAATTTCATTTGAGTCATTCCATACATTGGTCGAATTCAATGCATATGACTGAGGAAGGCTTGGTACTGACATAGTTTGCAGTAATTCAAAAGAAAGACTACTTTCAGATTGATCACTCCATTTAATAAAAATACTTTCAGAAGAGTCGTCAAGCCATATGTCATTGACAGTATTATTTAGTGATTCACTAAAGGAATCAATCTGACGCTGCTTAGTATCTGGATGTAAGTCTTCTGTGCTTTCGCTATGATCCCTAAGCCAAAACCAAGGATAACAACTCAAGGAATCATCACTCCAAAAAACATTTAAACCTTTATCTAGTGATTCAATAGACTTGATTAACATTTTTCTTCCTTATTAAAATTTATTTAGTAATAAAATTTTATCATCTCAATAGGTATTAAATTAACAAAAATTATATACCTAACTCCCTTAATACAGCCATCAATGGCTGATCATTTTCTCTAGAGTAGGCGATCACTTGCTTAACTTTTGTTTGGGCAACATCATAAGAATATGATCCACATACCGCTTCTCCATCTATATGAATCTTAAGCATAATTGCTTCAGCAGCTTGAAACTCTTTATGAAAAAATCTCCGCAATATATCAACTACAAACTCCATTGAAGTGTAATCATCATTTAGCAAAATAACGTCAAAACGATTTGGAATTTTTAGTTTTTGCTTTACAGTTTTTAAATTAGCCTGACTCATTTAATTAGCTTAAAGATTTTTTTAACAATAAAAATATTGAAATAAACATTACCAAAATAGATGGCAATATAGAGCTCAGTAAAGGACTAAAGTCTAAACTTAGCGCCATTGCGCTAGCAACTCTTGACAACATTTCAAACGATAAACCAAGCGCCACTCCAAAAAATATTTTTCTCCCCAAAGTTACGTCCCTTGTAGATCCAAAGATAAATAACATTGCAACTAAGATCATTGCAATAAGAGTGACTGGTTGAATTAAACGCTTATAAAGTTCCACCTCAAACACCCCTGAGCGTAATTTATTATCAGATAAAAATCGAATTTGTTTAAAAAGAGTCCAAGTTGAAAGATCTTCAGGTTCTTTTTTTAAACTACTTATCAAATCTTGATCAAATGAAACTGTTTTTTCATATGAATTTCGCTCTTTTAAAGAAATCCTATCAAAAGAGCTTGACTCATTAATAGAAAAAATCTCACTGCCGCTCATATCTAAAGAATTCCCGTCAAACAAAGCATTTTCTGACTTAATAACTCTTTCAATCATATTGGATGAGTTAACCTCAATAACTGTGATACCACTAAATAATGTACCATCAATATTTTTTTTAACATTAATAAAATTATCGCCATCTCTAATCCAAAAACCTTCTTGATTAAAGGATGCACTAGAACCTCCCGTAGCATTTGACTTGCTACTTTTAGCAAGATTACTTGAAATTGGAGCTAAGAACTCCCCTATACAAATGAAAAAAAGTACCAAGATAAGGGAAATTTTTAAAGTGAGTAATGTAATTTTTAATATAGATGCGCCAGATACCCGAAAGATAAGAAGCTGCCCTGTTGTAGCTAAGTGCCCCATACCTAAAATACAGCCCAATAATATTATTGGTGATGCTTGCTTATAAGCAACTTCTGGCAACTGAAGAATAATATAAGTAAATGCTGAGAGGACTGTATAACCATCTTTTCCAACACTATTTAGCTCCGCTAAAAAGTTAAAAAAACTGTAAATACTAGTCCAAACTACAAGAACAATTATTGTGTAGTTTAAAAGTGTTTTAGCAATGTAGCGATCTCTAATTTTCATTAAAATATAAAGTATTAATAACTGTTTTTAAAAGCATATCTTTTATGACTAACTTACAACAAAATAAAATCTTGATAATTGATTTTGGATCACAATATACCCAACTCATTGCAAGACGAGTCAGAGAAATAGGCGTTTACTGCGAATTAGTGCCATATGATGTCAACCCCCATTTTATTGAAAAATTTAACCCTAGTGGCATTATTCTCTCTGGCGGTCCCGATACAGTTAGTCACAACGATTCAGCACGAGCGCCAAATATTATATTTAGTTTAAAAGTACCAATATTAGGGATATGTTATGGAATGCAAACAATGGCAGTCCAGCTTGGAGGCGAAGCTAAAAGCTCTAAAAAAGCAGAATTTGGGTTCGCTCAAATTAGGGCTAGAAATCACTCAAACCTTTTAACTGATATTAATGATGAAATTAATTCACAGGGCCATGGCCTATTAGATGTATGGATGAGTCATGGGATAGAAGTTACAAAATTACCGGAAGGTTTCGAGTTAATTGCATCAACTGATAATTGCCCTATTGCTGGCTTTGCAAACAACAACAAAAACTACTTCGGACTTCAATTTCACCCAGAGGTGACCCATACAAAGCAAGGAACTCAAATTCTAGAGCGATTCATTACAACGATTTGTCAATGCGAAAAAAAATGGACAACAGATAATATTATTGATGATTTGTTAAAAAAAATAAAATCTCAAGTTGGAAACAAAAATGTTCTACTAGGACTTTCTGGAGGAGTGGATTCTTCAGTCGTTGCAATGCTTCTCGATAAAGCTATCGGTGACCAGTTGACTTGTGTGTTTGTAGACAATGGCTTATTAAGGCTCAATGAGGGTGATGAGGTCATGAAAACTTTCTCTCAAAATCTTGGCGTCAAAGTTATTAGGGCTAATGCACAAGAATATTTCTATGATCAACTCTCTGACGAAAGTGACCCAGAATTAAAAAGAAAAATTATAGGGAGGGCCTTTATTGAAATATTTAATCAAGAATCACAAAAACTCAAAGACATTAAATTCTTAGCACAAGGCACCATCTACCCAGATGTAATTGAGTCTGCTGGAGCTGCATCAGGCAAAGCAAAAGTTATTAAATCTCATCATAATGTTGGCGGATTACCAGATGATATAAAGTTTGAATTGGTTGAACCACTAAAAGAGTTATTTAAAGATGAAGTGAGAGAGATTGGAGTAAGACTTGGGCTTGCAAAAAAAATGCTCTACCGCCACCCATTTCCAGGTCCTGGTCTTGGTGTTAGAATTCTTGGCCATGTAAAAAAAGAGTACGCTGATATCTTAAGGCAAGCTGACTATATTTTCATGGAGGAGTTAAATAATCATGATTTATACGATAAAGTTGATCAGGCATTTGCTGCCTTCCTTCCAGTTAAATCAGTAGGCGTTACTGGTGATGAAAGAAGATATGATTATGTAATAGCGCTTCGGGCTGTTGAGACAATTGACTTTATGACAGCTCGCTGGGCAAGACTACCGTATGACTTCTTAGATCATGTCTCCAATCGAATTATGAATGAAATTTCACGAGTCTCTAGAGTTGTATATGACATTTCAGGAAAGCCTCCTGCGACAATTGAGTGGGAGTAGATATGATTTGTATTAAGACAGAAATACCTCAAGAAATATGCGATATTGATGACGAATTAAAAGCAATTTATCACAGTAAAGATACTGTTTGTATATGGGCATTTAAAACAAGAATAGACAGAAATAAATTTATGGATGAAACTATTGAAATGCTTAAAGACGATAGAGAAATGCATTTTGAATCTTTTTACAAAGCTAAACCTTAATTCTTTCAAAACTAATTAGCCATTATGTTGTCAGCTTTTTTAACAGGTTTTTTTCTTGGGCTCTCTTTAATTGTTGCTATAGGAGCCCAAAATTCTTTTGTTTTAAGGCAGGGTATTCTTGGCCAGCACGTTTTTTATGTGGCTTTATTTTGTGCGCTTGCTGATGCACTACTCATTAGTATTGGGGTAGCTGGAATATCATTTTTCCTAAACAATATCATTAATCAGATATCGGACTTCCTTTTTGGTTTTTCTGCTCTTTGGTTGACTGGTTATGGAATTCTCAGATTAAAATCAGTCTTTAAAGCTGACATAATGGTTGAAATTGAAGCATCAAAATCAAAAGGTCTTATACCGACTATTTCAATTGCTGCAATTTTAACTTTTGCAAACCCACATGTATATCTTGACACCATGGTTCTTATTGGAACTATATCTCAACAGTTTTTTGGATATTATAGAATTGCATTCGCGCTAGGTGCCTGTCTCGCTAGCTTTGTTTTTTTCTTCAGCCTTGCTTATGGAGCGAAGCTATTTGAGCCAATAATGAAGCGCCCATACTCTTGGAGAATTCTGGACGGCCTAATAGCGCTAATTATGTTTATTATTGCCTTCAAGTTAGCCTCAGCAGGAAACTGGCTATAAAGCAATTAACTCTTTGTTAAAATTAACCTATGAATGAAGATGAAAAATGGATGACTCTTGCACTCGAACAAGCCAACAAAGCTGAAGAGCATGGTGAGGTTCCGGTAGGAGCAATTTTAGTTAAAGACGGGCTTCTTGTTGCAAAAGCCCACAACCAACCAATATCAACAAATGATCCGACGGCCCATGCTGAAATTCAATTGTTAAGGGGTGCAGGAAAAAAACTAGCAAATTATCGACTAACTAACACCTCACTTTATGTAACACTAGAGCCATGTGCAATGTGTTTTGGAGCGATGGTACATGCCAGAATTGAGCGGATTATCTATGGAGCCCATGACCCCAAAACAGGCGTATGTGGATCATCCACAGATTTAAGAAACTTAAAGTGTTTTAAACATCAAATTAATATTACTGGGGGCATCTTACAACATGACTGTAGCAAGATACTTCATACATTTTTTAAACTACGAAGATAATTTTTTTAACTTATAGAATCAAATTGTCCAAACGCTATAAAATAGGTCACAAAAATATATAAATTTTATTAATAACTTAGAAAAAAACCTAATGAAAAATAGCGACCTCAATAATGAATACCTAGATGATGAAATAGACTTAAGAGAGCTGCTTAGAACTATATTTAATTCAAAAAAATTAATAATTTTAATTACCCTAGCTTCTGCATTATTGACTTTCATTTATGTTGCGCAAAATGAGCTAGCGTATAAATCAACTGTTATTTTAGAAGTTGGCTCTCATCCTTTACTCAGTGAACTAGATGAAAATGAATTGCTAACTCAGACTGTTGACAGTTTAATTAAGAAATTAACGGTTGATCTAAACTATAAAAATAATAAGGAATTCGTTTTTAAACCTGTAGAAGAAGGCCAATTACTGGAAATTAATTTTTTATCTTCTTCACCTGAGAGTAGTGAAAACGAATTAAACAAGGCCATAAAATATGTTGAAGAAAGTCACATGAATGTCCTAAACGCCATTGTAAGTTCTTTTTATGAGAAAATTATAGCTTTAGATCGTGCAATCGAATACGAACAAAAATCTCAGAAATTAATTGATATTAATTTGATAAAGGATATAGATAGTGAAATAACCGCCGATGAATCTAAAATTAAGCTCTTAATAGAGATAATTACTGAAGAAGAAAATAATTTACTTCTGTTAAAGTCTAACCCTTCTGATTTATTGCAAAGAACTGCTTCATCATCAAGTTTGCAACAAACTATTTATGATTATAAAGAGCAAATTATTTCTTTCAAAAACAACATACAAAAATTACAGCAAGTAAAAGATACTCTAGAATTGCAAATCAAATCTATTGCAGAAGGAGAATCCACATCGGAAACGTTGTTTAACTTACGGCAAGACAAAGTTCGTCTAGAGTTGCGTCTTAAATTACTTAATGATCAAACAAATACCACTCAACCAGTTGCTGAGCTTGTAACTAGAGAAATAAAACCAAAACAACTCTTACCTATATTAATAGTCACTATTTTAGGATTTATGTTTTCAGTTTTTATAGTACTTATCAGAGAGCCATTCCTAAAAAAGCGTAATTAGAACAACTATCTTTGAATTTACTAAACTGTATACATGCCGCCGTTTACATGCAATGTTTGGGCTGTGATATACGAGCCGCTCTCACTAGCAAGAAACAATACAGACTGAGCTATTTCGTCAACTGTCCCTAATCTGGCCATAGGAATCTGCGAAGCTAGTGCTAATTTTTGATCTTCGGGAAGCTTGTCAGTCATATCTGTTTCAATAAAGCCAGGAGCTATTGCATTAACCGTAATGCCTCTAACGCCAACTTCTCTCGCCAACGATTTAGTAAAACCCATAATACCAGCCTTTGCAGCGGCATAGTTTGACTGGCCTGCGTTACCCATAGCACCTACAACTGAAGTAATAGAGATAATTCGTCCAGACCTTTTTTTAATCATACCCCGCAGCACAGCCTTTGACATCTTGTAGACAGAAGAAAGGTTGGTATTTATAATATCATCCCACTCATCCTCCTTCATTCTGACAAGGATATTGTCACGAGTAATACCGGCATTATTAACCAAAATATCTACAGAACCGTATTCTGCAGTGATACTCTTTAAAAGCTCAGAAATTTGTTCATTATCGGTTACATTAAGAATCATGCCTTTACCAAGGATATTGTTTTCAGCAAATATTTTAGTAATATTTGAAGCTCCTTCATCACTTGTAGCGGTCCCTATAACTGTTGCACCAGCATTGCCTAAAGTCAAAGCTATTGCTTGGCCTATGCCCCTACTTGCACCAGTAACTAATACTAATTTTTCGTTAAGCATTTGATATCTCCTCAATAGTAGATCTTAATGAAGTTGTGTCTATTATAGCCGAACCACTCAAAGACTTATCAATGCGCCTTGTCAGTCCAGCCAATACTTTTCCAGGTCCAGCCTCAATCAATTTTTCTACGCCTGATTCTTTCATTTTTTGAACTATTGATGTCCAAAGAACTGGCTTATAAAGCTGTTCAACTAATTTCAATTTTATCTCTTCAATATTACTAGAATAATCCGCATCAACATTGTGAAGTACTTTCTCCCTACCCATTTGAAAATTAATATTATCAACTGAGCGCTTAAAATCCATTGCAGCGTCTTTCATAAGCGAGCAGTGCGATGGAACGCTTACTTGAAGGACCAATGCCCTTTTTGCTCCATCTTCTTTCATTAACTCGCATGCATGGGCTACTGCATTTTTTTCTCCAGCAATTACAACTTGTCCTGGTGAGTTAAAGTTCGCAGCTTCAACAACGCCTTTATCACTCGCTTTAAGACATATCTCAATAACTCTTGCATCATCAAGTCCCAATATAGCCGCCATAGAGCCAGCTCCATTAGGGATAGCTGCCTGCATGAGTTCAGCCCTTTTTCTGACTAATTGAACCGCATCAAAAAAACTTAAAGAGCCAGAAGTCACTAGCGCAGTATATTCACCTAGGCTGTGACCAGAAATAGAGATAGGTGTTAAATTAACTTCGCTAGCTAAAACTCTATATGTTGCATAGCCGGCTGCAAGCATTACTGGCTGAGTGTTCTCTGTAAGGTTTAATAACTTTTGATCTTCATTAACAATCCTCCATAGATCTACATTAATTGAATCACTTGCCTCTTGAAAAATCTCATTAACAACTGAGAAATTACTTCGAAGATCTGACATCATGCCTAGAGATTGAGAGCCTTGCCCTGGAAAAACGATTGAAT
>Ga0209816_1003799_pt1 | contig 10256 bp, 22 predicted proteins | sample CoawatmetaG01DNA_FD_187509 | JGI IMG/M metagenome (GOLD analysis project Ga0209816, IMG submission 187509) | Marine microbial communities from the West Antarctic Peninsula - Coastal water metaG017-DNA (SPAdes) (version 2) | ecosystem: Environmental > Aquatic > Marine > Coastal ... | reverse complement strand
GTTTTGATGGGTAAATATAGTGTGTATAACTCGTAATGGAAATCATTACTCAAGAACTAAAAAAGATGACTACCGAGATTGAATCTCTCAAAGAAGAAAATGAGAAACTCAAAGCGAAGCATGATAAATTTCAATGTGCTAAATGTAAAGGACATCATACAGGATGTGCTAATCCCACTTGTGATAGTTGTGTTGAAGAACTCAAAGAAGAAAATTGTAAATTTACGGATGCTCTTGATGAAAAAGATGAAGAAATCCAAAAACTCACTACTCAACTCGCTCAAAAATCGAATGAAGTAGGCAATCATCAGTCTCGCCTATGTCACGAACAGAATGGACTAAGGAGTAAACTTCTTAACCGAGACAAACAAATTGAAGAACTCAAAGAACAAATTGATCAAAGCAAGCTTAACGCCATTCAGGCAAAGGATGATAAAATCGCTTTATTGGAACAAAAGGTCGATGAACTCCAACAGCGAGGCTCCGTGCCCGCGCACAAGATATATAATGATGTGGAGAAGATGAAACATTTCAGGAGTTTTCTTAATCAGTATTATGAATGGATTGAACCAACAACCCTATCTAAGAATACGAAACGAGCGAATATCCCTTTCGATTTCGTGCTGCGTAATATTCATAGAGTTTCAGGAACAGATACTTCTAAACCTAAATTTCTAATGAAAGGACCGCGAGCATACTGGCCGGATCAAACAATTATGATTAAATATTTGAAGATTCATCAAAAAGAAAGATATGGAGAGCATAACTGGAAATGTCCTGCGAAGCAAGATATCAACGCTTACAACGGATGCCATGAAACTTTCGCCCAAATCCGATTTGATTTAAAAGAGAAGAGTTAAATATAATTGTAACACACTATGATAAATAAAGGTAAGGACGGATCATTAAGTTTTTTTTTAGAAAACAAACTGATTGCTTCTGTGCCGATCGATGAAGATCATTCATATGAATATTGGGAAAAAGTAGGTAATGATATCATTCTTGATGGAATGAGAGATAATAAGATGAAATTTAATGGGATAAAAACAGCGTTCTGGACTTGCCTACACAAAATGAAATATTTTGATAATCAGATGTCTTACAGGGATAATATTTTTGTTGCTCAGGCATTCATGGCGCTGATCAAACTCAAGCAGATTGATCCGGATGGGGATCGGGAGGGTCTTTTTTTAATGCCTTTAAAGCGACCTGCTGTTCGCAAATGAAGGATATTTCATTATTCATATATTTGGTAAGGGTCTTGTCAAAAGGTGATACCTTCTTTAGTTTCTGATTTAATGCTGCCTTCCTTAGAGCTAACTTCCCCAATGGTGAATTATGATATTTAGAAATAGATGATAAAAGATTTTCAGATCGCTCATCAGGTGTGAGGTAGCAACGCCTTATATTAATCGTATTATCTGTGATTTGTTCATATGATTCTTCTAACTGTCTTAACTTCCAAGCATCTTCTCTTCCATTTGGCATCTCAATGGTATCAATTATTTCCATGACAGGGTCACCATCCTCAAATAATCCCTTATAATCTTTTGTTTCACGTCGATGTGCCTGACGATGGTGAGCGAGGCGAACCGAAGTATATTTACAGTATGTCGATCCAACATAACAATAATTGGAATTGGGAGCTGATAATTTATAAACCTTGCCTATCATTGTTTATAGTCACTATACATTATTTTTCTCTGAAAAAAACGCACTAAGCAAAAAACCAACCTCCGCTTTTTGGTTCAGATTCTTTCTTAAGGATTTCTTTGTTTTTCTCCTCTAATCTCTTTATTTTTTCCGATTGCGTTTTAATGATTTGTGTAAGATCATTAATCTGATTTTGTTGACATTCAAATAATTCTCGCACGGCGTCTATCGGTCGACTGGGTTGTTTGACAGGCATCTTTATATTTTGTATCAACATTTTAAAATTTGATTTCAAACTGAATTTTATTTTTGATAAAGTTTTAGTGAATGCCTCCAAAATGGGATTCACCTCATCAAGGAGTGACGGTAAGGCGTTGGATAAAAAGAGGCTTACTTTTGCGTGAAGGCGAGACATACAAGGGTATTTACTCATTTGTGATGAGTATAGATAATTGTCAGTTATGTTCAGTTAAATTTACTGATGAAAATTACAACGATAAAAAATGTATGGATCACGACCATTCATCAGGATTTTTCAGACAAGTTTTATGTAAAAAATGTAATACTGGATGTGATAGAAAAATAAACGAAAATAATAAAATAGGTCATAGGTGGGTATCACTACTGATTAATAAACGAAAAAATGGAACAATTGATATTTATTTTAAATATACAAGAACAGGTTTTTCACAAAGAACATCTTTATCCCTAACTAAATTAATTTGTTACTCATTCATTCATTTGCTGAAGAAACCGATTTAACTTCGGCTTATGACGCTTCACTATCGCTTTTACGAACTTCTCTGAGAATGTAATCTGATACCTCGGACTCCCACCGACATTTAACAGCGGATAAGACTTCATCCAATTGCGATATTTAGCAGGATAAAGTTGATACAGGGCATCGTCTACTCCCCACGTATCTATTTCCTCAGGGTAGAAGAAATTAAAGATTTCATAATGAGTTCGATGAACAAGGAACTGAGTAGGAATATTGTCGTTGTTCGACCACCCAGCACTGAATCCTATATTGTTATTTTTTTTCAATTTGTTAGCGAATAACCCTAACCATCCAGTATCACTCGGCATGCGGATATCATCTCCTAATATTTTAATGTAATCATATCCCTGATCCAACGCCTCCCTACCAAGATTATTCCAAATAGTTGATAATTTACCCTTCAGGCAAACCGACTGAGGAAAAAACTCAATATCAAAATTCATGAAGACAGCTGAGAACTTTAATCGCTCTTCTTCAATGGAATAAATCCTGTCATCTTCGTCGAACCCGATAAATAACTTGATTCTTCTGTTGCCGATATCAGGTGTATACTTCTCAAGAGATGAACAAAGAATAGTCCATAAATATGTATCTTCTGCTTGCTTCCATTCATCTCTTTTGTTAGTCGTCGAAGGGATAATAAAAGCGAATTCAGGCATATTTACATATCATTAGAAATTATTATGATAAAAGAAACGGATTGTAAAGAATATGGTCTGGGTCTTGGATATTAGATGACCAGATAATCATTTCCTGAATATCATCTTCTGCCGCCGCGGCCACATCAAAATAAGAAGGTCGCCAGATATTAAGTATTCTTGCGATCATTTAGTTATTTATTAGATTTTTTTTTATTTGTTCATATTACAAACATATGATACATAAATCGTTCACTAAAAAAGATCTAATTGATTTCATTCACGCATATGATGTGCCGATTGATGACCCTAAACAATTTAACAAAGCAGAACTCAGTATAAATTTAACTGAACTCTTAGTAACTGAGGATTTTGAGATTAATTTTTCCGCTGATTATCCAGATTTCTTTACTAATCAGGATTTGATTGATTATTTATCTCTACCTAAATCGAATGAAGAACTAAATTACAAGGATAAGACTGATATGATTCAGAAAGCAAAAAGATTAATTAATTACGCGAGGAACAGTTACATGATCTCATTCACTGATTACTTATCTATTGATGAAATTTATCAGGATGGTATTCTTGTTGCGAATCATTGTGATATCCCTACGTGTCGTCGAGCCATCACGGAACTCAATAAAGATCCTAAGGTCAGGAACAAGATCGAAAAGAAACTTAGTCCTAAGATGAAAAAAACACTTGAACAAAAAAAGATTAATAAGGCAGATCTGAAACCACAAGTGAAATTTGAAAGGAAGTATATTGAATTATCTTTTGATTAATCTTCTTCCTCGCCATGGGCAATATCATGCATCTTTGCCACCACCTCATCATAAGAAGATTCATAACGATCTGCTTCATTCATCCAGTAATTCAGACCTCCTTCGAGACAGACTGACCATTTGATACCATTGCGATCGGGGTCATCATCAGGGTCTTCCTGACACTTATCATACCAAACCTTCTTACATTTCTCCATGATATCTACCCGACCTTTGAGTTGTTCATTCTCCGCCTTGAGTTTCTCATTCTCCGCCTGTTCCTTCAACCATAATTCCTGAAGAGCCATGACCTCAGCCTGAAGAGATTCAATCTTCTGTCCAGCAGAGCCCTCAAGGACTTCATTCATCGTTTGGAGACTGGTCTTGAGTTTCTCAACCTCCGCTACTTTGTCTTTGAGAAAAGGGTGATTTTCCCAATCTTTAGGGTCATTTGAATACATCGTGAGTGGTGCCGAGCCAGCGAGAGCGTCTTCCCACTCACCTTTGTATTCCTCAATATGACCTTGAAGCAAATCAACTTCCGTTGTGAGTTTTGCCTCGGATGCCTGAAGAGCGATGACCTGAGCCTGAAGAGATTCGATAGTCGCCATTATGTTTTTTTTGTAATTGATTAAACCTTTTAAGGGTCAAATCAAATTTTTGAGTAGGATATTGCTCTTACGAACAAAAAAATTAAGCGATGTCCTTCTGAGCATCTTCCAGAGTCATTCCCTTACGCATTCTACTCATCAACTTCATACGAGTAGACCTAACCTCGCTGATAGTCATACCAGCAGAGACCTTCTCCATCATATGTTCTTTAAGGGAAGTTTTCTGAGCATCGGTCATCTTCGTGCTCTTATCTACAGGGGCAGGGGCAGCGGCGGCTGCCGCCTTCTCAGCCGCCGCCTTCTTACGACCCTTCTTAGTCGGGGCAGGGGCGGGTTCGGCAGGTTCGGCGACCTTAACCGTCTTCTTACGACCTTTCTTCTTGGGGGCAACAACAGGTTCTTCGACAACAACAGGTTCTGGTTCTGGTTCTACGTCACTCATTATTTATGATTAATCATTAGAAAAAAATTTCAATTAATTAATTAAATAATGTCTCAAGCAGGTCAATTACAGAACTACTCTGTCGATCAAGCAGCGGGAGCAGTAGTCCTTGTCTTGGGAGCCGTAGCATCCCTACTTTTAGTTATCTGGCAGAGTAAATGTCATTGTAAGATGAACCTCTGTTACATCTTCCAGTGTGAGCGTAGACCACCCTCGGAAGAAGAGATGAAGAGTCTTAAAGATCAAGTAAATGATCGTAAGGCGAAAAAAGAAGAAGAAGATAAGAAGAAAAAAGATCTTGAAAAACAAAATGAAAAACTCATACCCTCAGCCCCCCTTGCCGAGGAACTCGAATATGTTGAAGGTGATCCCCGATGATGCGTAAAAATAATCATTTAAAAATCTGATCAGTATTATTATGAGTAGTCAAGATATGCCTATCCGTGAAAATACTGATGGGACACTTTACACAGAAGAAGAATACCTGATAATGTTCTCAAAGGAAAATCAACCTAAAAAAAGAGGTCGCCCGTTTGGATCTAAAAATACTGGAATGAGTAAAAAGAGTTCAGGTGATTATTATCTTAAAATCAGTCATAAGGAATTTATTTTATCGTTTGATTGAATAATTTTCTATGAATGAATAAATTATGAAGATATTTGTTATTAACCTTGATACGGCAACCGGTCGCTGGAAAAACTATGAGGATGATGTAAGATATACTCGATGGTCTGCTACACACTATGATGATTTATCATACGATCATCCAATCTTTAAGGAAATGGTGAGCATGTGGAATATTGATCCAAAGGAACATAAAGCAAAATGTGCCTGTTATTTATCACATACCAGACTCTGGAGATATATTGTGACAAACAAGATAAATGATGTATTAATTCTTGAGGATGATGCTCACTTAGTGAATGAAATACCTGATAGTAGTGATTTACCTGTCGATGGCTTCACCTACCTCGGTGGTCTTTCATACAATAATAGATTAACTGATGGTCCCCTGACAATAGATTTTGATGAAGGGATAAATAAAGTAGATCATTCGAAGTATAGGATGTTAATGTGCCTTGCGATATATCTTCCCAGATGGGAGGTCGCATTTAAGATGTTACAATCTGTAGAGGAGCGTGGTCGCCCTCGGGCAGTAGACACGATGCTCAGGGAAACACGTCGATACAATCTGTATGTGAACTATCCAGCCTCATTTGTCGAGAGACCCGACCCTTCACAGATAAGAGCGTCTAAGAGTAAATTCAGTAATAGTCATTATGAAAGAGTTAGTGCTAAAGATGTGCTTTTTGAGATAAAAAGCAAATAAATTTGATTTCGAAATTTCTTTTGTTTGACTATTATACACAAATACTCTTAACGATGGCTATCCCAATCACATTTAAAAAGCACGACGACTATATGACTCCTAAGTCTGCTTGGGAAGCGATTGATGATTACATTCCCAAGGATAAGGTCATCTGGGAGGCATTTAAAGGCGATGGTAAATCAGGTGAATATTTAACAGAGTTGGGTTGTCAAGAGGTAATTCATAATGATAATGATTTCTTTGAGTCAGATGAAGGTGACGTGATAATTTCCAACCCGCCGTTCAGTAAGAGTAAGGAAGTTATGAACAGATTAGCGGAACTGGATAAACCTTTCATAATGATAATGCCTTCTGCTAAAATATGTACGAGTTATTTTAGAGAGAACTTTAAATCAACTGATAGCTCACTCCAAATCATCATTCCTCGTAAGCGAATTCATTTTGAGAAGCTCGTCGATGGGGAGCCGGTAGAGGGCTGGAAGAACGCTTGCGCTTTTGATTGCTTCTATTACTGCTACAAGATGGATTTTCCTCGCGATATCATTTGGTTAGAGTAGTCCCTTCATCAAGAAAATCCTTAAACGATGCCTTCTTAAAATTCTTCTTCTTATATTCTTCTTTTTTTTCAGGTTCTGACGGAGGCATTCCTTGGTCAGGTATAGTGAATGGTGATTGATTATCCTTACCTGATGCGATTTCTTCAGCCATAATCATTTCTAAGATATCTTTTTTATCTCCAGTAATTTTTGCTTCCTGAATATTAATCTCTTCGAAGGAGTCTTTGTTACACGTATTCGTATTGTGACATACACATATCATCTGTAAAGCACACTCAGAACTAACAAAATTGTTTTCATTAAAATCAATAAGTGATGCTCCTTCACCCTTTTCATCATTCTTTGTGTAGTAGTTCATCGACCGAACATATTTTTTTGTTCCGAAGAATGTTGCTTCGTGTGCCTGCCTCTTCGCTTCACACTTGATAGCCGTGACCCTGTAATCAAGATGAGGCCAAACAAAAATCATCTCAGGTGACCCGCACATCCCTGCTTTATTTTTTCTGATTAAATCTAATGAATATTTTAAGAAACATTCCATATAGATATCATCACTATCCATGTTCGCAAAATATGGATGAGTCATCTTTTTTGTTAAGTATGTTCGCTTTTCAGCGATAGTCATCTTCCGATCAATATATTCATATTTGAGTTGAATAGGATGAATTTGTCGTCGAATTGTTTCATATGTTTGTTGATCTGGAATGAACTTCACATCGCTGTCACCATCCTTAGAGTCAAGAATAAACCATTCGAGTTTCTCCTTGGGATAAGCAAAAGTTTTGACATTCGCTAACATCAAGGGTAAGAATTTATTCCTGTTGTAAAGGGGTGTCAGTATAGATATCTTAGGTAATTCATCTGCTTCAGGTTTTTGATGAATAGTTCCTTTTTTCTTCTTTGAAGGCATTATTTATTATCATTTACAAAAAAAATCTACAATTAATTAAATGGCGAAAGCAAGAACTTACAAACAACAATTTAATGCTAAATATAAACAACCTCTTGATCAATCGAATTCTTTAGCCAAGATCAGTCAATTAACTGGTTACAAAATAAGCGGTCTTAGGACTATATACAAGAAAGGTCTTGGTGCTTTTAAATCTTCACCGGGGTCGGTGAGACCTCAGGTGAAGTCTGCTGCCCAATGGGCACAAGCAAGAGTATATGCTTCAGTTAATCCTAAGAGTAAAGCATATCGTATAGATAAAATACATTTAAAAAAGAAATAATTTGTTAATATAAGATTGATAATGCCTCAGCGAACACCAGAAGAAACAAAAGAGTATAAACGACAATATTACCTTAAAAATAAAGAAAAATTGAGACGACAAAATAATGACTGGAAATCGATGAATCCAGAATACAACAAAGAATATTCTCAAACAGAACAAGGGAAAAAGTCTAATAGAATTAATACGTGGAAACAAACAGGGATCATTCATGAAAATTACGATGAGTTATATGAATATTACGTTAATTGTAAAAATTGTGAAGAATGTAATATCGTATTGATTGAAGGAAATTCAGGTAGCAATAAAAGAGTTTTAGACCACGATCACGATACTGGCTTATTTAGAAATGTTTTATGTAATAAATGTAATGTTCGTAGAAAGTAAAAATAGTTATTCATTATAAATGCCTCCCCGACCTGGATCAGTTATCATCGATGGATGTCTTCCTTCTGCTGGATATGTTTGGTGTGAAATATTAAATCAATGTATTCGCACTTGGATTACTGTCTGTGAAATTCCTACTGAATGCTTAACTTGGAATGATGGGTGTAATACCTGTTCAGTTACCGATGGAAAAATCGGTGCCTGTAGCGAGATGATGTGTCTCCAAAGAAATCAACCAGAATGTATCGTGTGGACACCGGGCACGATGAGTATCATGCCTGTTGTGGATTACGCCCCTCCTGTGATTAATCCGTTTATCGGTGATGGACATTAATTATTTTTATGATTTACAAAAAAAATATTGATTCATTATAAAATGCCGAAGGGAGAAATGAGTTTGGGTGAAATCAGAAACATCGTTAGACAACATAATAAATTATCAACGATCAAGGGTGTTGATAGCAAATCAAGAGCAGCTCTTTTAACAGAGATCACTAAAATGAAATATCGAGTCGATCACGCTAATAAGAAGATTGTCAGGATATACGCGGGGGGGGCGCAGCGCAACGCAATCGGGGTCTCTTCAGCTGGTGAGGTAAAACCGAACAAGACTACAAAAAAGAAAAAGCAAAGGAAGGCTCTCATCGCCGGAGGAAAAGCACCGGTCATGAAAAACGAAGATGAAGTATAATTAAAATTAAAATGTATCAGGTTATTTACCTAATGAAATTGATTTATTTGGGGAAAACCATTATCCTAAGGAAAAGAACACGACTGAATGTCGTTGTCCTGTGAACGGAGCAGTTTCATGATAATACTCTGATCCGTTAAATGAGTAAAATTGATTCTTGATATCGACATACGTAGGTTTCGCATCAGGACCATCATAATAAATTAAGAGTTCCCCGCCTTCATAATCACCAAACGCGATAATATGACTTATCCCTACGTTTTTACCATCAATATGTTTATTACATTGATAATTTTTGTTAAACTGAAGGGTTGTGAATTCACATCCAAATTCCTCACCTGCTTCACAAGCCAACTGATAAACCTTTTGATATCTGTCTTCCTTCGTAAAACGGGAATCTCTTAATTGATGCCCTGTTTCTGCTGCTCCCTTGTGAGCCCACGACCATACTTTACCTAAAACAAATGCTTCATAGCATCGATCGCCTTCATTCAGTATGTTTTTTCTTGTGTAACACTTGGGATATTTGAGATTAATTAATTCTTCTTCTAAGATGTTCATTTGTATTCAATAGAAAAAAAATTTGATTACAATTTAAATTTCCTTTTAAAAGCAGTAATAGATGCCGAACGAGTCGGTAAATTCCACAGGATCCATCTGGATAGCGCTCCTGCGGATGTGGGGTCATTCCAACGCTCGTTTCGACGATGCCGTTTTAGGTATCGTGATTTCTGTGCTTTATCTTTCGTTTTTGTGTAGTCGTCCATTCCGGCGGCTCCAAAATGAGTAGTCTTCGATCGACCATTTGACATCTTGAATGTCGCCATCATCTTCTTCCCTGCTTTATCACTTTTTTTAATCACAACAGATAAAGGTTTTGACATATGTATATTTTTATCAAACATATTAATATAAAGATGCCGTATTCTATTGTAAAATCTGGAGATATGTTTCAGTTAAGAAACAAAAATACTAAGAAACTACTCCAAAAAAAATTTAAGACTCGTGCTTCTGCTAAGAAATTTGCTGATCGGTATGAATCCAGTCATACAACAAAATCAAAAAAGAAGGCTGTTCCCAAGGGATCTCATCGAATGCCTGATGGATCAATAATGAAGGATAGTGCTATGCCGAGTAAAGGTAAGTCTTCTTACTGAGAAGTAGTC
>Ga0209816_1003797_pt1 | contig 10257 bp, 9 predicted proteins | sample CoawatmetaG01DNA_FD_187509 | JGI IMG/M metagenome (GOLD analysis project Ga0209816, IMG submission 187509) | Marine microbial communities from the West Antarctic Peninsula - Coastal water metaG017-DNA (SPAdes) (version 2) | ecosystem: Environmental > Aquatic > Marine > Coastal ... | reverse complement strand
CAAATAGCCATATTACTGATGCTGTGAGTATCTCAATCATTGATCCCTCCTTAGGATAGTTATTAAGTGGTCTTAATACTTAAACGGAGGAAGTGGGAGTTTGTTACAGTATTAAGTTGAACCCCTTAAAAATAAAATAAATTCATCTGGCTTATATTGATTGTATGCTTCAATCTGGGACTCTTGTGATTCTATGGATTCAGCAAGTTGATTGAGTAATAACTGGATATTTTCATTTGAATAATGTGGGGAATTTATGAGTTTATTTTGAAAATCTAACAGGTCGATAGACTCTTCCCATTCGCCCCATTGCTGACCATCCCAAAAAGTAAAGCTCTCTTCAAAAGCGCTTATTGATTCAAATTCATTATTAGTTCCTTTAATAAATATCTCTAGCAATGCTTTGAGAGAATCCAAATCATCAAACAGATCGCTAGGAGCAAAATGTAGTATTTTTACCCAAAGTACTGTGCCTCCAAGAGAGCTGGTTTCAAAAACTTTTTTTAATTTAATTGGTAACTCAGGATCCTTCCAACCATTCGCATTCAAGCTATCGCGCATAATGTTGCATATAGACTCATACATAAAATAATCATTCCAATCATCCTCAAATTTTTGCAAAAGGGAATTAATAGATAGCAATATTATTTCTGACGTTATCATGTCTTTTTGAAATGCTCTGAGAAAGACTGGGTCAGTCATTACAGCAATTTTTAGAATCTTTGAATCTTTTAATAAATCTTGAGTAGTTAATGCAAATACTTCTAGGAGATCATCTGAATCATAATCTGAGAATTTATTTTCAATAGGGCCAATGCTTTCAAGAAAAATTTTTACAAACGAAATCTTGCTTAATAGTTCTTTTTGAACTGCTTCAGCTTCATCCATAAATTCATCAGGTAGCAATTCCTCTCCATCAAATACTTGTGGAAAAAGCATTGCAATAGCTTTAAGTTCTTTATTCATTGGTATTAATTAGTTTTTGCATGCCATCAAACCATTTATCATCTGTTGATATTAATAATGGATTAGCATTCAAGAAAGTTAAGAAATCCTTCAAATCTTCTGTCAGTAACCTCTCCTGATCAAACCAATCTGGCTCTTGATTTTTTATAATAAATGCTAAAAATAATAAAAAATTTTGTATTTCTTCGTTAAGGTAATGCCGTGATTGAAGTAACTTCTGTTCAAAAGAACTTAAATCTATGTAGAGAGTCCAATGTACCCACTCGTGATGAAAGAACTCATAATTTTCTCCAGAATCATTAGTTTCGTATGCTCCAGATTGACCTTTGAGAAAGATTATAAGAAGGTTTCGTAAGCAGTCTAAATCATTGAAGATATCTTGATGAGCACAATCCTGAATATCCAGCCATAAAGGGCTTCCAGCTATTGCCATGGTACTAGGATCATTAAATATTTGAACTAAGCCATCAACTATTCTTCTATCTTTCCAGGCAAGGGTATCCTCGTATTCAAAATAGCAAGAACCTAGGTATTCAAAGTAAGCATAATCTCCCTCTTCTTTAACAAGATTTGCCACCTTGATACCTGCAATTATATGTTCTGATTGAATGAGCGAGGGCTCGATGGATGATAAAAAGTGAGGATCAGCGTTTGCTGCAGCTAATGTAATATCTTTGTCTGATCTAATCTCTTTTGGAACTAAAGAAAAGAATTTAGATAGCTCGTCAATATCTATGTCAGGACTTGCAGCAAACGCTGAATTATTTAAAAAACAAAGGGTGAAATCTTTGAAAGCTAGTAGTTCTGTTTTTATATCATTGTCTAAATCACAGAATTCATATAAATCTAAATCATCTCCTTCAAAAAGATTTGGGTACAGGAGTGATATTGCTTTAAGTTCTTTGCTCATATTATTTGCCAGCAGCTTTCAATACGTCTGAATCTTTTTGCAGAGCTTCGCTAGCAAACGCATGAACAAAATCATTTTCTTGAATATTTAAATTAAGAAGTTGAATAATGCATTTTTTTGAATTCTGTGGCGCAAGATTATTAGGATCAGATTTTAAGAAATCAATTAAGCTATCTAATTTATCTTTTTCAGGTATTTCATCAAGTGCAAAATACTCAGAAAACTGATTTTCCAGTACAAACCCTAAAAAACATAAAAGAGTTTGAACATCATTTTGTAACAATACAGTTGAATTAGATATTTTTTTTTGAAAGTTAGATAAATCTAAGTACTCTGTCCAATAACTCACTGTTTCCATATCCCAAAATTCATAGTTTTGCATTTGGTAATCATGCTCATAATCACCGCATTGACCTTTAATAAAAATCGTTAATATTTTTTTAAATGATTCGTGATCATTGAATATAGCTTGGCCAGAAAGATCAATTATTTTTACCCATAAAGGAGTGCCTGAACCCCAAGGTTTTGAGATGCCGTAAATATCATCTAGACCATCTACAAGAGCTATATCATTCCAACTCTCATGATTAGATAAATAATAAGAGAAATTAAAATAGCACTCCATATGCTCTCCATTACCTTGGTTATTGGCCGTATATTCTGTAAATTTTATAATATTAAACAATGCCTCAAGAGTTATTAATAATGAGCTGATATGCTCAAAAAATACTGGGTCAGAATTAGAAATGGCAAGAATAATATCTTCATCCGCAAGAATTTCATCTGAAGAAAATGCAAATGTTTGACTCTTATCATCTGCTGCAATATATGTTTCTCCATGAGTAGAAATTTTTAAGAAATTCAAAGCAAAGTTTTTATTTGATAAAAGTTGGGTCTTGGTTTTATTGCTGGAGTGTATAAATTCATCTAAATCTAAATCATCTCCATCAAATAGATTGGGATATAAGAGTGAAATGGCTTTAAGTTCTTTGTTCATGATTAACTTTCAACTGCATGCATAACATCAGGATCAATTTGCAAATCATATCCTGTGTACCAAATGGCTTCTTTGTTTGTTTGAACAGCAGCTAAAACAATTTCTTTATCATTCCGAAGCTTATAATCTGCATATCTAAGAGCTGGATGATAATCAAAAAAACTATTTTCCTCTGACTTAACTTGATCGCATTTTACAGCTAGCATAACTATTTCTTTATCGGCCCTAAGTTCATCGCTGGCATACTGAAGAGATTGGCCATTGATTTGGACGGCAGCTAAGACAATGTCTTTATCAGCCTTCAATTCATCGCTGGCATACTCAAGAGATAGGCCATTGATTTGCAGGGCAGCTAAGACTATTTCTTTCTCAGACTTCAGTTTATCGCTGGCATACTTAAGAGCATATTCATTGTTTTGCACCGCGGCTAAGACAATGTCTTTATTGGCTTTTAATTCATCGCTGGCATACTCAAGAGCTCCTCCATCGTTTTGCACCGCGGCTAAGACAATGTCTTTATTGGCTTTTAATTCATCGCTGGCATACTTAAGAGCATATTTATTGTTTTGCACCACGGCTAAGACAATGTCTTTATTGGCTTTTAATTCATCGCTGGCATACTTAAGAGCTTCTCCATTAATTTGCACGGCAGCTAAGATTAATTCTTTATCAGCCTTCAATTCATCGCTGGCAAACCTAAAAGAATTTCCATTGTTTTGCACCGCGGCTAAGACAATGTCTTTATTGGCTTTTAATTCATCGCTGGCATACTCAAGAGCTTCTCCATTAATTTGCACGGCAGCTAAGATTAATTCTTGATCAGCCTTCAATTCATCGCTGGCATACTCAAGAGCTCCTCCATCGTTTTGCACCGCGGCTAAGACAATGTCTTTATTGGCTTTTAATTCATCGCTGGCATACTCAAGAGCTTCTCCATCGTTTTGCACTGCAACTAAAATAATGTCTTTATCGGCCATAAATTCATCGCTGGCATACCCAAGAGCATATTTATTGTTTTGCACCGCGGCTAAGACAATGTCTTTATTGGCTTTTAATTCATCGCTGGCATACTCAAGAGCTTCTCCATCGTTTTGCACTGCAACTAAAATAATGTCTTTATCGGCCATAAATTTAGATGAAACAAATTTCCAAACATCCTTATTATGAGTAATAGCAGTTATAACAATCTCTTGATCAATTTTTAGATTTTCATCAATGTATTGAAAAGCAATCTGCTTTTTATCATCCCAATGTCCTGGAGAAACATTTTTTTTTAAAACCTTTAAAATAAAATCTTTATCTGCTCTGAGATCATCATTTACAAACTTCAATGCCGAAGATTCCCTTGTATCCTCTCGATCTATCGCAGCAAGAATCACTTCTTTATCAGACTTATATATATCTGGAACTAGATTAAAACTTATCCTTTCTCGCGGATCATAAGATAAAAAACTCTCAATAATTTTTTGCCGAGCTTCTTCAATTAAATCTATATTATTTCTAAATTTCTTATCAGCATGTTCTATGGCACCACCCTCATTTGCAACTGCGGCTGAAACAATATCAATGTCAGCTTTAAGTGCGTCGCTGGCGTACCTAAGCTGGTAACCATTTGTATTTACAGCTGCCATAACTACTTCTTTATCAGCTTTTAGCTCATCACTGACATATTCTAAAGGTACCGCTAAATCCAAAACAAACTCTTTATCATTTTTTAAAGATTCAGTAGCATGATCAAACTCAGCTCCTCCCCACAAATTAGTTGATATAAGGGCTGCTTCAACAACTTCCTTATCAGCCTTTAAACGTTCTGAAGCATCTTTCAGGGGTCCTTCATAAATATCCTGAAATTTGTAGTAATTGTCTTCAATATTAAAGGCCTCAACAGCAGCTAGGACGACTTCTTTGTTATCCCTGAGATCTGTTGGAAGATGGCCAAGAACTAATGGCCAATGGGTAACAGCGGCAATGATAATCTCCACATCATCTTTGAATGAATTATCAATTTTATAAAGTGCCCAGCCACACTCAGCAACTGCAGCTAGAACAAATTGCTTATCATTTTTTAAAGTTGAATCACAATAAGTCATAAACTGACTGTCTCTTGCAACACCTTTAAGCATAACCTCTTGATCTTTAGAGAAATATTTACAAATTGTCTTTACAACTCTTGTTAAGTTGGCTTCTCGTTCGTCTGAACCACACCAGTGATCACGAAAATCTCTGGTGCACTCCCAGTCATAAGGGTCAAAGCATGGATATAAATATGAGATTACAAATTCTTTATTGCTTAAAAGCCTTTCTTGAATATCTTCTGGTAACTCATCAAATTCATATAGCGTGTCGTAATCCCAATCCACACCCTCCTCGAATAAATTGGGATACAAAAGTGAAATAGCTTTCAGTTCTTTATTCATAGCCCTTAGATTGTAACGCTATTTGTTTTTTTAATTTAATATCAGCAATTCTTTACATCAGATAAGATGGAAATATGGAAAATATAAATTCATTAAAAGAGTTTCTTGAAGTATATGAAGGCACTGGGGATGAATTTTTTATATGTGGCGAACAGTATGATCCTCATTTAATTTCCTCATCAATGTGCAGTTCATTCAAACCCACTGATGCCAATAATTTTATTTCAGAGTTCTTAGAGCTTGAGAAGTATTCTTTATGTGATGATATTGATTACGATTACGATGCAGAGGATTCAGAGCACTACGTTAATGAAGTGCCTAATCATGTCTTTATTGATGTTCAAGAGCCTGATCTTGGTGTATGTCGCATATATGATTTCTTACCTGGAGGAGATTCAATCTTAGAATGCCCTTCTATGAATAGTATTAGCACCTGGACGAGAAATATTATTTCTGAGTTGTGCACATTTGAAGGTTGTGAGGATCTTGAGCTAAATGATATTACATTTGATATCGTGAAAAAAGAATTTGATGAGTTTGGTTTGTATGAAAAAGAAAAAATTGAAAGTGGTTTTAATCCGCTAAATATAGTCCCTGAAAACCTTCTTGAAATAGTAAAAGAACCTTCAAGCAAGATGGATTTAATTAAATTTAATTCATTAATATTTAATGAGCGATTTGGATTCGGGGGAATAGTTAACTATTTTTTAAAAGCGCCAAAAGAACTGACTTGTTCAACCATGATGGGCGCTACAGAGCATGCAAATACTCCACAATCTGATAAAACATATATTGGGATAAATAAACATTCAAATTTAGTTGAATACATTAGAGTACCTTTTTCTTTGTCAAATTAAATAGCTTTCAGCTCATTGCATATTATTTCTTCAAGGCTGAACTCACAATTACAGTATTAGTTTAAAAAACTTTCAACCATCTGCTGCGCACTGGCTGGGTCCATCATTTGAATCATGACTTTATCGGGCTTGTTAAAGTCTTTGTCGGCTCTGATGGATGTAAGGTTGCTGCCAATAAAGGCATCAACATTAGCCAGATACACGCCATACATGACTTGGTAGATAGTGGCATCCATTTCTTCGGTCATTGATTCTGCTATCGACCAAACAGTGTTGCCTTGATAATTTCTTATGGTCTGTGCTTGTGGAATGGTGTCAGGGATACTCACCTGGTAGTTTGATAGTGCGGGCGCTTCAGTTACCGGAGCCATAAAAGGACCAAAGGTTATTAGCATGGCAACAGCTGCCATCATAAAGCCTGATGCAGGGACCCATCGTGTCCATAAAGTGTTTTTAGGCTCTAAGGTTTCATCAATGAATGCATGAAGTTTTTTGTTGGTCTTGTGCATGTCCTTAGATTTAAAAAAGTTTTCTAAGCGTTGGTTAGCAAAGAGCAAGGAATCATAAAACTCTCTGGCTACATCGGATGCGTCCACAATGTCTCTGACTTCAGCAGAGTTGGAGTAGTCCATGCCATCGTCCACGTATCCTGCCAGTTGAAGTTTAAGGCGTTGGTTCATTTTCTCTTCCTTCCCAAACAATCGGCAAGTAAAGTTCTTGCTCTAGTGGTCTTGGTTCGAAGATTTCCCATAGAGATTTTACCAATAAACTTTTGTATTACATCGTAATCGTGCCCTGCCCCTTTCATAGCCAATATAGTTCTATCGGTTTCATTTTGTTGCTTGAGGCAATTCATGAGCTCTTGGTGCTCAAATGATTTCAGCTTATTTTCATTAATTACAGGCTCTAGGTTTAATTCATCTAGGGAATCAACTTTAGAATCTTTTCTGCACTTATCAATAAAGGTATTACGTAAAATAGTCCGTGAGTAGGCCAGCGGATACTCAGCTGCTAGAAATTTATCTTTGTTCTCAATAAGTTTTAGGAAAGTAGCCTGGCAAAGATCCTCTGCGTCAGACATATTTCCGCTCAGGCTCAATGCAAAGGGCAAGAGTTTCGGGCTAACAATGTGTAAAGCTTCTTTTAATGATGGTGGATTGAGTTTGGGTGGAGTAGCAACTTCTTCAACACGAGTTTGTGTTGGTGTGAATATATTGAGTGAATTCGTTGCTTCCATGTACTTCCTTAATACTACCTAATTCTTAGACTGTAAGGGAAGAGATAAATTGCAAATAAACTTAATATATTTTGTAACAAAGTAATTGCTGAATCGTTAACTGTTATAAGTGCGTTTAAACTGTTCGTTAATGGTAAGCATATTTAAATCTTTCCACCTCTGTATTCAGCACCATAAGCAATCGGATAATCTTTCGTTCCCCCTTCATGATCTAAAATAACAAACCCAAACAAACCGGTATGATCGGCCTCGATATCAGCAATAGAATCTAATTTAAAGAACTTTGGATATTTCCATTTAAAAGATACAAATTCCTCCGTGATTGAATATTCAAAAGGCCCAAATAAACCGTCATTCCAAGCATAGCCGAGCGCTCTGTATCGCTTGTCAAATTCATCATCGGTCTCGCTTATGTCCTCCTCTGAGCGTTTTTCTCTTGATATCCTTTGAGAAGAATTAATGGAGAAACTTGAGTCAAATAAACCATGGAGATATTTGGGAGTTTTAGCAGTAAAAACTCCAAACGCCTGAAGAATTAGTCCGCCACCTATATAATCAAAAATGACCTCCTGTCTGTCGTAATAATTAAATATATTTAAAAAAACCTTTGGCCTATGAAGAAGCTTAAAGTGTAAGACTCCATTCTGATCGCTTGCAACTATGTTCGGAGGATAATCATCACGATCATCAAGATACTGAGTGGCAGCGTTCAAAATTTTTTTAAACTCATGCGGATAAAGAATGAGCCCAATGTCTAGTAATTTTTTTATTGTTGGCCTTTGGCGAGGGAGGCTGAGCCCTTCATTCCTTTCCGTATGATAGTAAACATCAAACATTTTAATAAACATTTCAACTTGAAGTGTATAAATTTGGAAAATGTCTAATTTATTATTTTTGTAATCTATCCCCCCAATGCTTTCATCATCAACCCTATAAAACCATTGGTATAAACAGGAGCATGGGTCATACGGAGACATTTTCCAAGTGCTGTTATCAGTCTTAATATAATAATCAAAGCCTGGAACCTGCTCTGTTTGAGCAAACTCAGCTTCATGCAAGAAATTACACTGATCATCAAAAAATTTAATAATTTCTTGCTTTGCTAATTCGCCATAAGGAGAGCTAGATAATGCTAAAAAAGTCATGATTTGAATCAAATCTTTTGGCATCACTTCAACATTTAGTCTTTTCAGCTCTTTGAGTTCGCTTGACTGCAGAGATTCAATTCTAACTTTTGCCAAGGACATAAGTTCTTTGTTTATATGCCGTTTTTTTATTCTTATGGTCTCTTTCTCTATTAGGGCTGCGCGATCACTCGCCTCTGCATTTTGTAACTGTGTAAATATATTTTTTGATTTTCTTAATTCAGTTTTTTTTAGCTTATTAGTAGATATGATTGATTCTTTTAATTCTTTATCTACTTCACCAAACAGATCTACTTCTGGTGCTTTGTTCTCTTTGTCTTTAATGGTCATTTGTTAACCCTTCTTTATCTAATATCATCTCAACCCATGTATCCAAAACATATCTACATCTATGCATTCAATAGCATAATGTAGTCGGGCATAAAATTTAGTTCACTCTGGCTCATGATTTAATATTTTCCAAAACAATGAGGTATGATCGGCCTCGATATCAGCAATAGAATCTAATTTAAAGAACTTTGGATATTTCCATTTAAAAGATACAAATTCCTCCGTGATTAAATATTCAAAAGGTCCAAATAAACCTTCATTCCAGGCATTAGCAAGTGCAAAATGGTTATACTCAGATTCATCCTCTATCTCGTAATACCTATGGCTTGATATCCTCTGAGAAGGATCTTCGGAGAATGTGAGATCAAAAAAACCATGGAGATTTTTAGGAGTTTTGTCCGTAAAGGCTCCGCAAGCCTCAGAAATTAATCCCCCACCAAAATAATCTTCAATGGTGTTCTCCCTGCTAAAATAAGCAAGAAAAGCTTTATCAACCCTTGGTCTGTTGAGAAGTTTAAAGTGTAAGACTCCATTTTGATCACTAGCAACTATATTCGGACCATTTCTATCATCAAGATACTGAGTGCCAGCATTTAAAATTTTTTTAAACTCATGGGGATAAAAAATTTGACCAATCTTTAACATTTTTTTTATTCCTGCTCTTTGCTTCGGTACGTTCAGTCTTTCGTCTGATTGGGTGCCCGCATTAACATCTCCTCTTCCTCTCCTATAGCAAAATACAAAATCAAGCATGTTAAAAATTTTAGTAAAAATTTCAACTTGTAAATTATAAATTTGGAAAGTATCAAGTTCATTGTTCAGATATGCTTTAATCTCGATGTCTGGTTCAAGTTCCAAACCCATCCCCCCTACATAGTAATACGCTTCATATAAGTTACGAAACGGATCGAATGGAAGCATTTTCCAATTTTTATTATCAATCTGGAACTCTAAATCGAGTATGCCAACAAGGTATCCACTAACCATCGATGGGGCAAACTCAACTTCATGCAAAAAATTGCATTGATTATCAAAAGATTTAATAACATCCTCCTTAGCTATATATAAGCCACGTGAAAATGCTAAAAAAGTCATTACTTGAATCAAATCTTTTGGCGTAACTTCAACATTTAGTTTTTTAAGCTCTTTGAGTTCGCTTGACTGCAAAGATTCAAGCCTAACTTTTGCCAAGGACATAAGTTCTTTGTTTATATGCCGTTTTTGTATTTTTATGGCTTCCTTCTTTATCAGGGCTGCGCGATCACTTTCTAATTTTCTTAATTCAGTTTTTTTTAGCTTATTAGTAGATATGATTGATTCTTTTAATTCTTTATCTACTTCACCAAACAGATCTACTTCTGGTGCTTTGTTCTCTTTGTCTTTAATGGTCATTTGTTA
>Ga0209816_1003790_pt1 | contig 10266 bp, 12 predicted proteins | sample CoawatmetaG01DNA_FD_187509 | JGI IMG/M metagenome (GOLD analysis project Ga0209816, IMG submission 187509) | Marine microbial communities from the West Antarctic Peninsula - Coastal water metaG017-DNA (SPAdes) (version 2) | ecosystem: Environmental > Aquatic > Marine > Coastal ... | reverse complement strand
GTTGCATAAAACCTGGATAACTAGTGGTGGCAGCAGAGAATGGATTTCCTTCAATATTAAGCTCCACATCATTGTCTTGTGTTAATTTTCTTAACGCCACCACATCATCAGGGGTTATGTGTCTTAAGTCAGGTCTTGGATGAACGGTAATCCCTGACACACCAGAATCTATAATCATCTTTGAGAGCTCTAGTAAGTTCGGATTATTACCACCACGTGCATTTCTTAGCCAAGCTATTTTGTTTACATTAACGCTTAGATACGTCATCTTTTATTGGATTTCCATAACAACCTTGCCCACAGCATGCCCTGTTGCCACATAATCTTGTGCCTGCTTTATATCAGTTAATTTGTAAGTTCTATCTATAACAGGAATAACATCTCCTTCAGAAACTAATTTAGTAAGCTCTTGCAAGGCAGACAAACTCGGTCTGAAAATGGACCAATGGACATTGACAGGCTTGTACTTGTTTTTAAGTTTTTGTCTTAAAAACAAGGCATGAGGAACACCCAGTAAAAAACCTTTTTCATCTATTGTTCTAGCAAAAGCATGATTCAATGTAATGTAATGTGAATTTTTATTTTGTTTTAAAATCTTTGAACACCTTTCAATTTCTGTCTCTCCAGCTAAATCCCCAACCGAATCCAAAACAATATCGTAATCATTAAGAACTTCGACAAAGTCTTCATTTGTATAGTCTATGACAACATCTGCGCCCAGTTTCTTTACCAATTCATGATTTTTCTTACTGCAAGTAGTTGCGACTTCCGCACCCCACAATTTAAATAATTGAATGGCAAAGGTACCAACTCCTCCTGAACCTGCTTGAATAAGTACCTTCTTATTCGCTATATCCTGTGGTCTCAAGCCGGCCCACCTTATTACACCAGCCCAAGTTGTTAATGCAACGTAAGGCAAAGAAGCTGCCTCATTAAAGGATAAATTAACAGGTTTGTGTTCTATCTCTTCTAGATCAAAAACACCATATTCTGCATAAGTACCGTGATTTGCATCTGCCGTGCAACCCCACACCTCGTCCCCCTCTTTGAATTTCGTTACTTTTGAACCAACTTCACTGATCGTGCCAGAAAAGTCAGATCCCAAAACCCAAGGAAAATTTGAACGTCTTTGCTTTTCAAATACAGCCTTGCCATAACCTTCTCTTTTCATTATATCTATAGGGTTTACAGAAGAAGAATGAATATTTACAAGGACTTGGTTAGAAGAAGGCGTTGGGCACAATAGAGAATCGCTGATTTCAAAATTTGAAGCGTCTCCGTACCGTAATAAAGCTGCACCAATCATCATATACCCTGGACTCCGTCATAAAGTAATTTAAAACCCAAAACCATCAAACAAGAATAAGTTATTTTATAAAAAGATTCTGAGTCTAGTTTACTAGTTAAATGGAAGCCTATAAAGAAACCTATTGGTGCAAAAGGAATAAGTATTAAAGATGTGGTCAAATTATTTAAATCTAGTTGCTCAAGATAGTAATAGGGAACCAATTTTATAAAATTTACAATCCCAAAGAAAATTGCAGAAGTACCAACATAGACTCTATGGTCCAGTTTTTGAGGGACAAGGTACATACTAAGCGGTAAACCTCCCGCATGGATACCAAAACTTGTGAATCCAGAGACCACTCCCCAAAAGCTACCTTTTTTAATGGAAACATCAGTTTTTCTAGCGCTTTTACCAGTTCTTAAAAAATCCATTACAAAAATCAATGCCAAGCAACCTAATAAAATTCTTATGTGGTTTTCTGATAAAAAAGAAAACCATAAGAATCCAGCCAAGATTCCCATGAATGCTGCGGGAACAAGTATCTTAAGGTTCAAGAGATGAAATTTTTTCCTGTAACTATAAATGCTAATAACGTCTTGAATACACAAGATGGGCAATAAAATTGCAGCAGCTTGAATGGGAGATATTACCAAAGCCATTAATGGGACCCCCAATATTGCTAAAGGCCCAGCAAATCCTCCTTTTGCCACTCCATAGAGCAACACAGCTGGGATGGCTACCAAATAAAACAACGGATCTGTTATAAACAATTTTATCTAGAAGTTATGCTTTTGGATCAAAAACTACTTTTATGCATTTAGAATTTTTCTCCTGTGCAACATCAAAAGCTTCTTTTGAATCTTCAAGTGAAAATCTATGAGTAATCAAACTATTACCAATCTCCGGGTTCCTAAAAAGAATTTTAGCTGCTTGCTCAAAATCTTTTACTTGTCCATCAGCGTAGGAAACTCCTCTCACTGTTCTATATTAAGAGTCTTATACACAGATGCTGCTACACCAGTTGCCGTCTTCCAGGCTGTAATACCTTCGTGCATTTGATTCATGGTAAATCCCAAAGATATCTTATTGTCTATATCTGCAAAACCTAGAGAGCCTCCTGCTCCACCATGTCCCATTGAATTTTTATTGGGTCCCATACTGACATCTTCAGTTCCAAGCATAAAGCCCAGACCAAAGCGCGTATGAATCTGTCCTAAAACTAAATCTTTTCCATCAGACTCGGTTTGTCTGGCCATTTCTATAGTTTCTGGATTTAAAACATGAACACCGTCTCTTGATCCTCCAATAGCCAAAGCCCCGTATAGCTTGGCAATAGAGCGAGCCGTTCCATGACCATTTGCAGCTGGTATTTCGGACATTCTCCACTCGCGGGTATTTGCCTCCATATTTTTAGGGTCCATTTTCATTTGTGGATTATTGAAAGCTGCACCAGATGCCGTAGTTGGGTCTTGCATATCTAAAAGCATTTTGACCAAACTGGGTGCTGCAAATCTTGGAATTCTAGAAAGTATTGGCATCATTATTTTCTGGAGCAGCCCTGGTATGTTTGGTTGAATATCCGTTACCCTACTAAACTTATCTTCTGGTAAACCTATCCAGAAATCGAGATCTAAGGGTTTTGCTATCTCATCATTAAAATATTGACCTATAGTTTTTCCAGATACCCGCCTAACCACTTCCCCTACAAGATGACCAAAAGTTAAAGCATGATATCCATGAGCCGAGCCAGGTTCCCAAAAGGGTTCCTGTTTAGCTAATTCTGAACAGATCAATTCCCAATTTGTAAAAGAACCGTAATCTAAAGGTTCTCTTACGCCACAGAGACCAGATTTATGACATAACAAATATCTAATTGGTATAGCCTCTTTTCCATTAGCAGCAAATTCAGGCCAGTATTGTGAAACAGGAGCATCAAGATCTATTAAACCTTTTTCAACCAGTTGCAATAGACACATGGATGCCATTCCTTTGGTTGTTGAGAATACATTTACAATTGTATCTTCCTTCCAATCTTCTGTTTTATCTATATCTGCATGACCACCCCACAAATCTAAAACCACTTTGCCTTCAACCTCTAAAGTAATAGCACAGCCCAGTTCGAATCCTGAATCGATACTCTCTTCAAATATTTTTTTTGCTTCTACAAACCTTTCATCACAATATCCGTTAACCATTTTTTCTCCTTATTTAATCTTTGGGGGCTTGATTTTCTGTATCCACTTTAGAACGATTTCTTGAAGAGCTTTTGTATAATAAAGTTATAGCTTCTTCAATAATATTAAGTCCATTGATGATAAATTTTTCAGTATTATTTGATAACTTAACGGTTCTAGCAGAAACTCGATCTGCATGCTCCGTGTATTTATTAGTCCTATCTTCATTCATCGGATAATTCTACATTAAACATTCATAAATTTTTAAGTAGAATGTGAAAATGGAATTAAAAGACCTAGAAAATAATGCATCAGGATCATATGATTTGGTTTCAAAAAAAATTAGAGAGATGGGTAATCTGTCTCTTAGCAATTCCGTCTTTGTTTGCCAAACTCTTAATGGACAAAAAAAAATTCTGGATGATTGCGTAATAAACGAGAACCTTAAAGACCTATTAGAATTGATAAAAACAAGTCATTCTAAAGAAAATGGAAATATTTATTTTAATGAAGTTCCAAAAGGAGCAGAAATCTCCAGAATTTATCTTCTAACTTTCTTGAATCTAGAAAAAACTGATGCAGACAGTGTTGATTGGTTCCAAATACCTTCTTTAAAAGATTTAAAGGCTCGGGATACTGCTGTGATTATGACTGAACAAGCCGTCTTATATATTATTGATTGTTAGGGCTTTCTGAAGAGCAATGTCATCCTGTCGCTCTCACCTATATTTGAATACTTTTGTTTGTCCTTCTCTCCCAATCTGTATCGAGGAGGCAAGGTCCAAACACCTTTTTCATAATCTTTTGTATCTTTTGAATTGGCATTTATTTCTGATTTAGCAATCAATTCAAATCCTATTCTTTTGGCAGTTTCAATTGCAAGTTTTTCAGTAACGTATCCGCTGCTTTTCATATCTTCTAAGCTTGTTCCCGGTTTGGCTCTATGCTCAACGACACCAAAAGAACCGCCTTTCTTTAACGCTTTAAATGAAGCTTTGAATATAGCATCCATAGGCTCTCCCAGCCAATTGTGTAAGTTTCTAAAAGTTACTATTGCATCTACACTATCAGGATCGGCTAAACTTGATTTAAGATCCACCAACTCGACCCTTCCGTACATTGGATTGCTATCCATCTTCTTATTAAACTTCTCTGTGTAATAACTGCCAGATGCAGCAATTAAAGTTCCTGGATAGTGAATGTAATTAGCTAATATCTCTGTGTACCAGCCACCACCGGGATTAAGTTCCACCACCGTCATGTCTTGCTCGATGCCAAAAAATTGCAAAGTCTCTAAAGGGTTTCGATAATTATCTCTTGCTGCATAAGCAGGAGTTCTGTCTGGACTATCTATGGCCTTTTCTAAATCGTGGGCCAACAAACTCTCAACAGATAGTATTAAAAGAAGAGGTAAAAATATTTTTTTTAGGTAATTCATAATATTAATTTTTTTATTTCAATAAGATTAGCAGATTTCTTGTCATTAAATTGCAGTTTTTAACAGAGTTGCAATAACCCTTTCTAATTGGTCAATACTTCCACATTGAAAGACTTTTGTGCAATAAGCAGAATAGTTAGTCATGACTGAATCTCCAGTATTCCATCTATATTTTCCTTCAGGATTAAGCCAATAGACTTGCTTTGCTCTTTCAAAGATAAGTTTCATAAGGTGTGACTTTTCTGGTCCAAAGTTATTGCGTGCGTCTCCTAATATTACTACAGTAGTTTTCTTATCTATATCGTCAAGACAAAGGCTTACAAATTCAGAAAGAGCCTGCCCATAATCAGTTGAACCCCCTCCGTGTTTTTGAAGTGCTTTTTCAATTGCAGGCTCCAAATTTTGATCTTTAAAATCTTGAGTTACCTCTCCTAAATTAGAAGAAAAAACGAAGGCCCTAAGCTTAGAAACAACCTCAGTAAGACTAAACATGAACATCAACATGAACCTTGCATAGGATCCAACTGAACCGCTTACATCACAAATTACTAAGATTTTAGGCCGATCTACTTTCTTGTAAGTCCAACTTAAGTTAAACAACACGCCTTGATTTTTCCAGTTGTCTCTTAAAGTTTTTCTAATATCTAACTTCCCTCTTCTATAATTCTTCTTTCTTCTTGAATGCATATTCGCAAGTTTTTTTGCCATCCTTCTAACCAGAGAATGTACTTCTTGCATATAAGAACGGTCTATCTGGGCCATGTTCATGGATTTAAATACTTGCTCTCTTAATTGCTCACCCGACACGTCACCGTGCAATAAGAATTGTTGTTGCACATAATTTGAAACTCTTTCTCTCAAGCCGGTAAGTTGATTTCTTAATTCTTGTTCTAATTCTGAAGGTTCGCCTCCATCATTTTGAGCACCCATTTGCATGATTTCGTCTTCGAGTTTTCCAACCCCCATTTGCTCTAGTATTCTTCTAGTGAACACAGACCTTTGAGTAAAATATTTTATTTCTCTAATTTCTGATTCTTCAGCTGCATCAGCTATTGCCAGCATAATTTCTGCCTGAGAACCCTCCAATAAAGTATTTGCAAGATCTGATTTGCCTTCTTGTGGGTTTGTATTTTCAGAAACTGATTGATTTTCTTCCACAGGCTTGATTTCATCTGTGAAAAAATTATCAAAGCATTCAGAGAATTTTTGTTTCTCCTCTGGCGTTTTAGGAAGCACTATTGAAAGTGTTCTCTTTAAAAGCACCTTGTCATCGTATCCAACGTCATTAATAACGGACATTGCATCAATGGTTTCTGCAGGAGAAACCCTAACATTTGCATTTCTAAGAGCTTTTACGAAATCAGTTAATACTCTTTCCATCAGGCGTGCCCATTGAGTCTGAAATGAGTCTAGGAACTTCTTTAGCTACAACTTCAATATCTTGTTGGTGCTTTAAAAGTACGTTGAGTGTATCAGTAGCTAACTTAGCGTCCAGCTCTTCACTGTTTAGTAAAATAAGTGTTTTAGCCCAATCTATGGTTTCAGAAATTGCAGGATGTTTTTTTAGATCTAACTCCCTTATCCCTTGAACAAAATTAACAAGTTGTTTTTGCAAAGAATCTGCTATCTCAGGTACGCGAGCATGAACTATTTGTCTTTCTAATTTTGCGTCAGGAAAAGGAATGTATAAATGCAAACATCTTCTCTTTAAAGCATCACCTATTTCTCTGCTGTTATTACTGGTTAGCATCACGAGAGGTTTTACTATAGCTTTTTTCACTCCAAGTTCGGGGATAGATATTTGAAATTCTGAAAGAATTTCTAGTAGAAGAGCTTCAAATTCTTCGTCTGCCTTATCAACTTCATCTATAAGCAACACCGCCCCATCTTCAGTAGTTAAAGCTTGAAGAAGTGGTCGAGTTTCTAAAAAATCTTCTGAGAAGAAGATATCTTCAAAATCAACAAGTCTTGCAAGAGATTCTTTTAAACCTTTTGCGCCCTCTAAGACTTCTTGCATCTGCTCTTTTAGTATTTGGGTGTATAAAAGTTGTTTACCGTATCTCCATTCGTAGAGAGCTTTTGATTCGTCAAGTCCTTCATAGCACTGCAAACGTATCATTTCTTTATTGAAATGTAGTGCAGCCGTGTTTGCCAATTCAGTTTTCCCTACACCTGGAGGGCCTTCTATTAAAATTGGTTTTTCTAATTGGGAAGCCAAATAGACAGCGGTAGAAATTTGTTCGCTGCATATATACCCGTGTTTAGAAAATCCTTCTGTAATTTCCTTAATTAACTTTTCCGGTCCTTCGCTCATTAAAATACTCCTAATAATTTCTTCAGTTCGTTTACAACTCCAAGCGGTTCATCTATGAACAAATGATGCATTGCACCAGGTATTCCTACTACTCTTTCATCTGGTAAATTGCCAACGTATTTTGTGTAGTCGAGCAATTCAGCTGGAAAAATTTGGCTCATTAAACCATATACAAGATAAACAGGACATACAGGATTCATAAGCAGATCCGTAAGGTCAGAAGATTGGTAGGTTTTCATAATCTTCCCGTCTGATTTCAACCTCCAACCCTTATCTGTTTTTTTATAAGAATTACGGGCTATGTATTCTAATATGAAATTATTATTACAGGGCTGAGGAGGTATTAACCTGAAACCACCAGAAGCTTCTTCCAATGTATTGTAATAGAAATCAGCTCTTATCATAGAACGTCCCATGGGTCTTGCTTTGTCTGGAGGCATAACAACTATAGAATCCAACAATATAATTTCTTTAAATATTTCAGGGTATATGCCAGAAGCAGCCAATGATATTGAACCTCCCATACTGTGAGCAATAAAAATAGCACTCTTCCAGTTGAGATCTTGAATTACAGCTTTAAATTCTTTAGCGTAAAGAGATTGGGAATACTCCTCTCTGTGATCACTCATTCCATTACCAGAGAGGTCAATCGCTACAGCACAAAAGTTTTCAAGAAAATGTGGTGCTATGTAGTCCCACCAATTCGAATTAGCGCTGTATCCATGCACAAAAAATATACCAGGTTTGGTAGAATCTCCCCACAAGGAGTAATGTATATTTTTACCTTCTACCTCCACAAAACATTCTTGACGTTCTGTAGAGATGGCAGAATCAAACCATTCTGGATTCAGCATTTTTATTAATTTTTTATACTACGAATTGAGTCTTTAAGCGTTTCAGTAATAAGTTCTATGTCATCAGGTTTTGCTATCAGAGAAGGAGAAAGAACCAAAAATTCTCCTGAAAATCTTATCAAAACATTATTCTCATAACACTCTTGAAAAACTCTAGAAGCAAATTCTGCAGCAGGTATTCCTTCAGAACCAAAATGCACAGCTCCCATGAGACCTATATTCCTTATGTCTATTACTTGGTTTTCCCCTTTAAGACTATGAATACAGTCTTCAAAAACTGGTTCGAGTTCTTTTGCCTTTTGGAACAATCCTTCTTCTTCATAAACGTCTAAAGTAGCAATACCTGCTGCTGCTGCAACAGGATGTCCCGAGTAAGTGTATCCATGAAAAAGTTCTATCATGGCTTCAGGGCCCTGCATAATGGTATCGTGTATGTCATTCCTAAACGCAACAGCACTCATTGGAATTACTGCACTCGTCAAGCCTTTTGCCATAGTTATTATGTCAGGTGTAACGTTAAAACGATTGGCAGCAAAGGAATCACCCAATCTTCCAAAACCAGTTATCACTTCATCAAAAATTAATAGGATGTTGTGCTTGGTACAAATCTCTCTTATTCTTTCAAGATAGCCTATCGGCGGCACAATGACTCCTCCCGAGCCAGTGACAGGTTCAATAATTACAGCAGCTACAGTTGTGGGGTCGTGAAGGATTAGTAGTTTTTCAAGTTCATCGGCAAGGTGCAATCCCCAAGTTGGCTGGCCTTTAGAGAAAGCCATTTCATCTGGGTTCCAAGTATGAGGCAGATGATCAACACCAGGCAATAAAGGCCCAAAAGATTTACGATTTGGAGTTATGCCACCAACTGAGATACCGCCAAAATTAACGCCGTGATAACCCTTCTCTCTTCCTATTAACTTAGTTCGTTGGCCTTCTCCGTTAGCTACGTGATAAGCCATTGCAACTTTTAAAGCCGTCTCCACCGCTTCTGATCCAGAATTGCCAAAGAAAATTTTATCAAGGCCTTCAGGAGTTAAATCAGCTATTTTTTCTGCAAGTTCAAAAGCCTTTGGATGAGACATGTTAAAAGCTGTTGCGTAATCCAGCGTGGCTACTTGGTCTTGAACGGCTTTTACAATCTTAGGATGGCAATGTCCTGCATTGCAACACCACAAACCGGCTATGCCATCCAGTATCTTACGTCCATCATCAGTCTCATAATGCATACCCTCAGCGGCAACAAGGAGTCTTGGATTTGATTTAAACTTTCTATTCGGAGTAAATGGTATCCAATAATTATCAAGATTCTGATTTTGTTTATTCATTTTATTTATTTAATATTTAGAAAGAAATTAATTGGGGCTTAATTTTTTAAAGTAATGTTTTTTATAGATTAACAAAAAGTTTTAAAGAATAAAAAACAATTCTTATCTTATTTTTAGAATTAGAATATGAAATAATTTAAAAAAATTTACCAATTTACTTAGATTCAGTTTAAATTGATGAAGGATTACTTTTATTAATTATACTCTGCATGAAGTTAACCTCTAACAGTCCTTTGAAACCCAAGCAAAGTAGAAGTATAAAGAGACTTGAAGAAGCCTTGCTGGCCGCCGAAAACATACTAATTCATAAAGGTATTCACGCAATTACCATTAAAGAAGTTTCAATAACATCAGGAATTAAGAGACCCTCGCTATATAAATTTTTTTTAAACAATGAGTCAATCATCATTGCTCTCAGAGAAAAGCATTTAAAGAAATTATTGGCCATGTTTAAAGCAAATACTTCTGATGTTAAATTCAGTGAATCTCATGCATATATCAATCTATTCATTGATCTCATGTCTATTTATCTAAATGAAAATATAAACTGTTCGCCAATCTTACTGTCTAATAATATCTACACCTCATCTCCTTCTGCATCTGATCAAATCACGGTAAGTCTTAGCGAAGAATTCATTGCTACTCTTGAAATGAAAAATCTCATTGTTAACAAAACTAAAATACTTAATATTTTTTCTATTATTAATGCACTATTTTCACAAGGATTCAGCAACGAAATGCTAATCAGCCCTCGGACTGTCAATGAAACCAAAAGAGCTTGTCTTTCTTACCTTTCAGCCTAATTTTTTAAGAAATGATCTTTTCTATGCATTTTTGATCTGCATTCTGTGGATTGTTTACATAAGTAGAAAC
>Ga0209816_1003788_pt1 | contig 10271 bp, 5 predicted proteins | sample CoawatmetaG01DNA_FD_187509 | JGI IMG/M metagenome (GOLD analysis project Ga0209816, IMG submission 187509) | Marine microbial communities from the West Antarctic Peninsula - Coastal water metaG017-DNA (SPAdes) (version 2) | ecosystem: Environmental > Aquatic > Marine > Coastal ... | reverse complement strand
CATGCCACTACTGTTACCAGCAGCGCGGTGCGCTCTTACCGCACCTTTTCACCCTTACCTGTGTTCGCGAACGAACCATCGGCGGTCTAATCTCTGCGGCACTTTCCGTAGGCTTTCGCCCCCCAGGTGTTACCTGGCACTCTACCCTATGGAGCCCGGACTTTCCTCTGCTCTGTTCCCCTAAAAACGCATGCGAATCTCGGAGAGTTCAGTGCAGCGACTGCCTAGTCAACTCACAGCGAAGTTTACCACAGAACAGGGCTTTAACACTCAACGTTTACTTCATTAGCGGGTGATCGGCAGGTAGTTGTCGAGAAATCCATAGCGCTAGCTTGTGACGCATATTTGGATCGCTAATTTGATCCTTGGCAAGCGGCTGAATTAGTTTGTCTTCAATTAATACTCTATACACAAACTCCACCTTGAGTTTAAGCGAGTCTTGGTTTTCAACTTCGCCATAACCACGCTTTTTTGCATAGACCGCGCCAACCTGGAGCGCTTTTTTGACTAACTCCGGTTCGTTGTGGATTTTATTCATAATTCACATTACCTATGTTGGGTGGTCGACACCGTGAATCATCTCATACTATAAACCTAGTCGACAAACTGACGTGCATTTCTGAATATTCTCATCCAGCCACTGTCCTCACCCCAGTCTTGCGGGTGCCAAGAATTCAGCACTGTGCGAAATACTCGCTCAGGGTGGGGCATCATTAGAGTGACCCTTCCATCGGCCGAGGTTACACCGCTTATCCCTTCAGGCGACCCATTAGGGTTAGCGGGATAACGCGAAGCAATCTGCAGATCATTTTCCAAAAACCGTAACGCTATTTGGTTACTATTGTTAAGGTTAACAAGCCCTGCGGAAGACGCAAACTCCGCCCTACCCTCACCATGAGACACTGCTATTGGCATTACCGTACCCTGCATATTACTGAGCATAATAGAACTTGATTGCTCGATTCGAACCAGGGAGAAACGCGCTTCAAACTGCTCTGAGAGATTACGAACAAAGCGGGGCCACAACTCTGCCCCCGGGATGAGTGATTTGAGATTACTCAGCATTTGACAGCCGTTACACACCCCCAGACTAAAAGTATCTGAGCGCTGGAAAAACTCCTCAAATTGATCACGAAGCTGATTGTTAAACAGGACTGTTTTGGCCCAACCTTCACCAGCCCCCAGCACGTCGCCATAGGAAAAGCCGCCACAGGCAACCATACCTGAATAGTCACTAAGCGCAGTGCGGCCAGCCAACAAGTCGCTCATATGGACATCTACCGCTGTGAATCCAGCACGGTCAAAGGCAGCAGCCATCTCTAAATGGCTATTAACGCCTTGCTCTCGAACGATCGCTACCCTTGGCTTAATGCCAGTGGCAATATAAGGCGCACTAATATCATCACTTGGATCAAAGGTTAGAGTTGCTGATAGCCCCTGGTCTGCAGACTGCACCCGCTCGAACTCTTGGCGGACACAATCAGCATTGTCACGCAAAGAAGCAACCTGAAATGAGGTTTCGCTCCAAGCGCTCTGCAAGTTAGCGCGACTGTCTTGAAAAACGCTCTCGCCTTGATAGTTAATATCCACAGTGTCTGTGCTGTTCAAACCACCTATCTCAGCTATGTTGACGCCAGCGAGCGAAAATTTAGCAATCATATCGCTAACACGATCTGCTTTAACTTGAATGACGGCGCCTAGCTCTTCATTGAACAATGCCGATAGCGCACTATTTTCGGCCCCACCGTCGCCATTATTAATATCTACCGTTATCCCCACATGACCGGCAAAGCTCATTTCAGTAAGGGTTGCTAGTAAGCCTCCATCCGACCTGTCGTGATACGCTAAAATGTCATCATTTTCGATCGAGGATTGCATGGTATTGAAGAATCCTAGTAACGCATTTGAATCATCAACATCTGGTATTGAGCACCCAAAATCAGAGTAAACCTGCGCTAAAATAGAGCCCCCAAGTCGCTCAGAACCCGCATTCAAATCTAGCAACAGCAGAGCTGTGTCACCACAATCTGTTCTTAACTGTGGAGTGAGCGTCTTACGCACATCTAACACCGGCGAGAACGCGGTAATGATTAAAGATAGGGGCGACGTTACTGACTTATCTTGCCCATCTGATTGCCAAGCCGTACGCATAGACATTGAGTCTTTACCTACAGGAATAGTAATACCGAGTTTTGGACAGAGGTCCATACCCACCGCTTCAACGGTTCGATATAGTTTTTCATCTTCACCCGGAGATCCAGCTGCGCACATCCAGTTAGCTGACAATTTGACGTCTTTGATGCTCCCAATACGGGCAGCAGAAATATTGGTTAATGCTTCGCCAATCGCCATGCGACCTGATGCAGGACCATTTACTAGTGCCAACGGGGTTCTTTCACCCATGGCCATCGCTTCGCCTGCATTACTATCATAGGTGACTGTAGTCACCGCACAATCGGCAACTGGAACTTGCCAAGGGCCTACCATCTGATCTCTGGCCACCATACCACTAACACTGCGATCACCAATAGTGATCAAGAAACCTTTACTCGCCACGGTTGGGTGCCTGAGCACACGGAACACGGCCTCAGTAAGATCTATTCCCTGGCTTGAAAATTCATCATGTTGTATTTCTTGACGAGCCGCATGTCGGTGCATTTTGGGTGTCTTTCCAAACAAAACCGACATGGGTAGATCAACGGGACTGTTATCAAAATGCTCGTCAATAACGGTAATTTTCTTCTCTTCGGTGGCCTCACCAACGACAGCATAGGGACACCTTTCACGCTCGCAGATGGCCATAAACCGTTGTAAATCAGAAGGCTTCACAGCAAGCACATAACGCTCTTGAGCCTCATTGCACCAAATCTCAACCGGTGACATACCTGGCTCATCGTTAGGAACTGATCGAAGATCAAACCGGCCGCCTGTGCCTCCATCTTTAACCAACTCAGGCAGTGCATTCGATAAACCTCCGGCGCCTACATCATGAATAAAAGCAATCGGATTAATGTCGCCCAACTGCCAGCAAGCATCAATAACCTCTTGGCAGCGCCGCTCAATTTCTGGGTTTTGTCGCTGTACAGAAGCAAAATCTAAGTCCTCTGAACTTGTACCTGTCGCCATTGATGACGCGGCTCCACCCCCGAGCCCGATCAACATAGCCGGGCCCCCTAACACGATCAACTGCGCGCCTGGCTCAAATTCAGGTTTATCCACATGATCTTCGCGGATATTTCCATAACCTCCAGCAATCATAATTGGCTTATGATACCCGCGACGCTCGCCTGCAAAATCCATTTCAAAGGTTCTAAAATAACCACAAATGTTGGGTCGGCCAAATTCGTTATTAAAAGCGGCTCCACCGATGGGGCCCTCAATCATAATGTCGAGCGCCGATACGATACGATCAGGCTTACCGTAATCCTGCTCCCACGGCTGAATAAAATCTGGAATCTGCAAGTTGGACACAGTAAAACCAACTAGACCTACCTTGGGTTTAGAGCCTCGACCAACCGCACCCTCATCGCGTATCTCGCCACCTGAACCGGTACCAGCACCTGCATAAGGCGCAATAGCCGTCGGATGATTGTGAGTTTCGACCTTCATCAAAAGATGAACTGGTTCGTGACTATAGCCATAGTGGCGAGTGACAGGATCAGGATAAAAGCGACCGCCTGAGGTACCCACAACAACAGCGGCGTTGTCAGAATACGCTGACAATACATTATCTCCATTGACTGCATTGGTGTTGCGAATCATGCCAAATAATGAATGCTGCTGTTCAATGCCGTCGATAGTCCAGCTAGCATTAAAAATTTTGTGGCGGCAATGCTCTGAGTTGGCCTGGGCAAACATCATTAATTCAGCGTCCGATGGGTTTCGCCCCAGATCAACAAAATTAGCTACTAGATATTCTATTTCGTCATCAGCTAAGGCTAAGCCCAAGCTGACATTGGCAACCTTTAATGCATTTGAACCGCCATTGACCACATCGACAAGACTAAGGGGAGTCGGTAGGTCGTGACTAAACAAAGCACTGGCCTGCGATAACTCACCAAAAACAGACTCTACCATCCTGTCGCGAAGTAACTCTCCTATCGCAGCAAGCTGCTGCTCTGTCAGCAACGTTGCCACTTCAACGTAGTAAGCGATACCACGCTCCAGGCGAACAACAGCTTCCAGTCCACAATTATGGGCAATATCAGTCGCCTTACTGGACCATGGCGAAATAGTCCCAGGACGGGGCACAACAAGAACCAGCTGGCCGCTTTTGTCTGCGTCTTGCTGGCTGGGACCGTAGGTTAAGAGGGCCTTTAAAGTTGTCGTTTCCGCTGACGTTAGCGGCTCACTCACTTCGGCGAAATGAACATATTCCGCGCAAACCGATTGAATAGAAGCATCTGACTCGCGCAACTTAGTTAATAATTTTTCGCGCCGAAATGCCGAAAGAGAGGGTGCACCGCTAAGGATCATCATGGATGTTGGTCTCAAAATCATCAAGATTGGAAGCCGAGTATTCTAGCCGAAAACTTCTCTCTTTGGCAGATAGAATTTGGTAAACCATGTACAATATTTTTGTGGTCGGTTTAAAAATAGTGGCAACAACAAATAAATAGCACGGAGTACGTGCAACGAAGCTATGCGTCAACTATCGGAAAAAATAAAAAGAGCGCGTAATCGGATACTACTGGTCGCAATGGCTATGGGACTAGCCCTATATCTTTCGAGTAGCAGCCAGATGTCTGATTTTGAGCGAATCGAAAGTGCTGGCTATTTAACAATGCTCACAACGCCAGGCCCCACTACCTACTTTATCGACGGGCGGGGTGAAAATGGTTTTGAGTATATTGTTGCCAAGGCATTCGCCAAGAGCCTGAATATTGAACTAAGGGTCCAGGCAAAAATGAGTCTTCGTAGCTTATTGTTAGCTATCGGCGGACCACAGGGAAACTTCGCTGCATCAAATCTTGTCAAGACTGAATTGCGCAGCGAATCTCTAAGATTTTCGGACCCGTATTTAGAAGTCACTCAACATCTACTCTATCGCCGCGGGAACACCAGACCTAGATCGCTGAAAGAACTAGAAGGCGACCTGCTTGTTATCACCAGTTCATCGCATAGCGAGCGACTCAAATTCTTAAAAGAATCAGTCCCTTCTCTGGTCTGGAGAGAGCAAGAGAATATAGAAATGCATGACCTGATGCGGATGGTTGATAACGGAGAGATAGATTATGCCGTGGTCGACTCATTGGCCTATTTAGTGAATCGCCATATTTACCCCAACGCCGGGCTTGCCTTTGATATCTCTAAACCAGAACCAATGGCATGGGCCTTTCCTGCTCATAGCGACGGCACTCTTGTCGCCGCAGTTAATGCGTTTTTAAAAACCTTCATTTCTAGCGGTTCAATGGCTACTTTAGAGTCTCAACTACTCTCTCAAAGCAATAATTTCTCTGTGGCTGATTCAAAAAGGCTTGGAGATTTGGTTGCTAATCGTCTACCCGCCTATGAGGAGTTATTTCGTGAAGCGGGCGCTAAATACAGCTTGGATTGGCAACTTTTAGCCGCTGTTGCTTATCAAGAATCTCATTGGAATCCGCGAGCTAAATCACCAACAGGCGTTCGGGGCTTGATGATGCTAACACTTGATACTGCGCGTGAAATGAATATTTCTAATCGCCTGGATCCTCTGCAGAGCCTTGAGGGCGGCGCCGGCTATTTCAGTAAACTCAAACAGAGATTACCCGATAGAATCCTCGAGCCTGACCGCACCCTTTTCGCTTTGGCTGCCTACAACGTTGGATTTGGTCATTTGGAAGACGCACGCATTTTGACTCAGCGAAGCGGCAAAAGCCCAGATTTATGGTCAGACGTTCGTCTGTTCCTACCTTTACTGAGTAAGAAAGAGTTTTACTCCAAAAGTAAGCATGGTTATGCGCGGGGTGCAGAGCCTGTTTTGTACGTCGACAATATCCAATATTACCAACACTACCTGCAACTTCACTCGCTAGCAAAGCAAGAAGAGGAAGAGTCATCCACAGAAGCGGACAATAATGCTGCAAAAACAGACTGGCAACTCAGCAACGTGCCTTCTATTTAGCGGTTTGTTTACTTTTTAAATCTCTCTTTTGACGAAAAAAGGTGCTAATCATTTTACTGCACTGGGCTTCAAGCAGGCCGCCCTCCCAAACAATAGAATGATTGTAAGGACCATGGTCCATCAACTGAAGCTGACTTTGCAGCGCGCCTGCTCGAGGCTCCAGCGCGCCAAAAACAACACGCTTGATGCGCGCATGAACCATTGCCCCCACACACATTGTGCACGGCTCGATGGTGACATAAAGTTCACAGCCAGTTAATCGATAGTTATTTAGACTGAAACAAGCCTGGCGCATGGCCACAACTTCAGCGTGCGCAGTGGGATCACAACTAGATATAGGTTGGTTATAGCCTTCGCCAACAATCTCACCGTCATGAACAATTACCGCACCCACCGGAACCTCTCCGTCATCAGCTGCAAACTGAGCAAGCTCTAGAGCCCTCATCATAAATAGACTATCTGTGTTCACCGTGGTATCCATTTGTTGTATTTTAGGCAGCATCTAATTCTGCGCGCTACATAACACATGATGCCAGTATCCAACATAAATAACCTGACACGATATTACACTGAGTCTGAGAGCCACTTCAAACCTGAGCAAAGCGTAGGTCGTCAAAATCAGTTCGATGAAGAGGCAGCGTATTTATAGATATCCAACGGCATGCTTGAGGTTAGCCTGCCTGCCTGCCTGCCAATATCTTGGCGGGGTGCTCTATGCAATTTAACAACTGCATTATGCGTATCTGTTTACGTGAACCTCATAATTTAAATAGTATAATTATCATCGAAAGAGCATTTTAGTTTGAATATTGCTTCAAGAGAATTATTCTTTTAATAATGCTTTTTCCCATACTTAAAAGCTCAAATGGCCCTGACTTAAAGTGAAACTAAGTAATAGCGCACTTATTCATTAAAGTATGATAGCCTGTCGCGTTTTTTTTTAATGAATTGTCGCTAATTTTCTAGTATGGTGCATGGTGGTGACCGTGGAGCAACGCTCTGTTTCTGCCCACTGCGGTGGTTACCTTCGACTTTTTAATCAACTATCTCGGGAAAAAAAATGATTATTAAAAACTTTAAAACTAGCGCCATTGCTGCGGCCGTTATTGCAGGTAGCACCATGCTGCCGAGCACTGCACTGTTCGCTCAAGAAATGGTGGAAGAAATTATTACTCTTGGCGCACGCGCCAAAGCACGTTCAGCAACTGACTCAGTAGCGCCGGTTGATGTGATTAATGCATCAGAGCTCGCTAACCAAGGTGATGTTGATATTACTAACCTATTGCGTAACTCTGTTCCTTCTTACTACGTCAGCGATCAACCGATCAGTGATGCAGGTACAATGGTCCGTCCGCAAGGCCTTCGTGGCATGGCAGCTGACCACACGTTGGTTTTGGTCAATGGCAAACGTCGTCACCGTTCATCTGTAATTCTTTGGGCTGCTGGCGGTATTTCAGACGGCGCACAGGGTCCTGACACATCGGTATTCCCAACTGCTGCCATTAAAACAGTTGAGGTTCTTCGTGATGGTGCTGCATCTCAATACGGTTCAGATGCGTTAGCCGGCGTTATCAACTTTAACCTTAAAGATGCAAGCGAAGGCGGTAGCATTTCGGTTAAAGCTGGTCAATATGGTGAGGGCGACGGGGACATGACGTATGTGTCAGGTAACTTTGGTTTACCGCTTGGTGCTAACGGCTTTGTCAATACTACATTCGAAATTGGTTCTTTAGGCGATACTAATCGCGCAGTGCAGCGTGCAGATGCGGCTGGTCTAGTTGCAGATGGATACACAAACGTTCCAAATCCAGCAATGATATGGGGTCGTCCGAAAGTTGACGATGACATGAAGCTATTTGTTAATTTTGGTGCAGATTTGGGTAACAATACTGAAATGTACGGTTACGCTAACTCCACTACTAAAAAGATCGATGGTGGATTCTACTTCCGCAACCCGATCAACCGTGGTGGTGTATATGGTACTACTAGTGATAACGGCACTCCATCTGACACTGCTGATGATTTCGCTGCTTTGCTTATAGGCGATCTAACTGCTGATGGAACTGGTGGTTGTCCTTCTGGAGCTACTGCGTTGCCTCAAGATGGAGCCACTAGTGCTGCTGGTCAAGCTGCGTTAGCTGCTGCTGTAGCAAGTCCTGATTGCTTCCATTTTAGCGAAACTATTCCTGGCGGCTTTACTCCGCGCTTTGGTGGCACCATGACTGATCAAGCATTTTTGTTTGGCTTAAAGGGTGAAATGGCTAATGGTTTAGGTTGGGACGTAAGTTCTTACTATGGTAAAAACGAAGCTGACTTCTTCATCAACAATACTGTTAATGCAAGTATGGGTCCTGACTCACCACGTGACTTCGATCCTGGTCTTTATCGTCAAGTCGAGACGTCGTTAAATGCTGACTTCACTTATGCTATGAGTGACGCTGTCAACTTGGCATTTGGTGCAGAGTACCGTAATGAAGAGTTCACTATCGGCGCGGGCGATGTTGCTTCATCTACTGCTGGAGTTCTGGGGACTCAAGGATTCAGCCTTTCTAGTAATGGCTTCCCTGGATTCTCTAAAGGTATTGCTGGCGTTTTTGACCGCAGCAACGCAGCGGTTTACTTAGATACTGAGTGGGATGTTTCAGATGACTTGTTACTGACTTCTGCAATACGTTTTGAAGACTTCGATGGTTTCGGTACAACAACTAACTACAAGTTGGGCTTTAACTTCCATATCAGTGAAGATACGGGCGTTCGTGGAACCATTAGCACTGGCTTTAAAGCGCCTACACCAGGGCAATCAAATGCGTCAAACGTTTCCACCGTAATTGATGGGGACCCGGAGTCTGCTACCTTCGGTAAGTTAGTCAATAGGGGTGTTATCCCTTCGACTAGTCCGGTTGCCGTAATTTACGGTGGTAAGGAATTGGGACCAGAAGACTCTGAAAACATGACCTTCGGTGTCTATACTACAGTCGGTATGTTTGATATCACTCTGGACTATTTCTCGATCGACGTTGATGATCGCTTGAATTTCTCTAAGAATGAAAAGTTGACTACCGATGACATTAAGGATTTGATCGCCGCAAAAGTTCCTGGCGCTGGTGATATGTCTGAATTCCGTTTTTACACTAATGATTTCGATACTAGCACTACCGGTGTTGACCTAGTTGTATCAACGAGCACTGATTGGATGGGCGGCACTACGGATTGGAATCTAGCTTACAACCAAACCAATACTGACGTTACTAATCGTGGTGATACTATTGATGACGAGCGAGAGAAGCGCATCGAAGAAATGACTCCAGATACTCGTTGGAACTTGTCTGCTAATCATATGATGGGCGATTGGAGAATGCTTGCCCGCATCAGCTACTATGATGATTGGTATGATAGTGGTGAAGGACTTGTGTATCCTGGCGAGAATGTTGTTGATTTAGAACTAGCGTATAACATCAATGACAATTCATCAGTCATGGTTGGCGGTAACAACGTACTTGATGAAGCGGGAGATACTCTGCATAACATCAATTCATACGGTAACCTTTACAGCACTCAAGCTCCCATGGGCTTCAGTGGTGCATTTTGGTACGCCAAGTACAGCTACAACTTCTAATAAGCTGAGTATGAGTTAATTAGACTATTAAATCAGCGCGATACGGCTGACTTAAGTTAAATAAAAAGGGATGCCATCTGGCATCCCTTTTTTTATCCGCTATGCATCAGCAACACACCTTGACAAAAATAATTATTTATATACCCTAGGGGGGTATGAAGATTCTAACTACTTTTTTATGTCTCCTATGGTCCTCAGCCTCCTTGGCAAGGCCCATTTCCTATGTCGACGGGCATACGCTGATGGCTAATTCTGGCCCAATGGCAGATTCTATCTATTGGCACTACACTCCTAATATTAACTATTCTGTAGGTTTAGATTACCAGAGAGACAAGGTTAGTAATGAACGCTTTGCCTCAGCCCGATTCACCTACCTGATAAACCGTAAAAATACCGATCAATCTCAACGCAACCTATACTTTAAAGCCGGTGTTGGTCTAAATAATATCAACAATCACTTCTATTCGCTGGCGGGTGACTGGGAAACCAGGCGGCTATTTTCTAGCTTCTCCGTTAAACAATCCTCTGGTGTCGATTACGATATGTTGGAAC
>Ga0209816_1003784_pt1 | contig 10280 bp, 8 predicted proteins | sample CoawatmetaG01DNA_FD_187509 | JGI IMG/M metagenome (GOLD analysis project Ga0209816, IMG submission 187509) | Marine microbial communities from the West Antarctic Peninsula - Coastal water metaG017-DNA (SPAdes) (version 2) | ecosystem: Environmental > Aquatic > Marine > Coastal ... | reverse complement strand
CTTTATAAGATAAAGAAAAAATTTAAAAGTAATAAAAAGAAAATTAAAAGACTGAATAAACAACTTCTTAAGCTTGAAAAGAAAATTAAAATAAAAAAGAAATTACTTTCTTCTCGGCTATATCAAGCATACACAAATGGAAATCCTGGTTATTTGCAAATGTATTTAGATGGAATTAATCCGAGTCAAATCTCAAGAGAATCTTACTATATTGGGTACTATAGCAAACAACAAGATGTTGATATTAATGAAATTAAAAAATCTTATAAAAAAATTGAAGTTACAAAAATATTAACGAACAAAACATTAAAAAAAGTTGCCTCGCTAAAAAAGCGAAAAGAAAGAAATGCAAAAAAACTACAAAAACAAAAGAGAGAGAAAGCCAAAGTAATAAAAAAAATTAATAAAAAACTTTCATCACAGAAAAAAAAGAAGCAAAAGTTAATTCAAAATGAAAAAAAATTAACTACCATATTTAAAGCATTAATTAAAAAAATTAAGGCTAATGCCAATAAAAAGTCTAGTAAGAAAATTAAGGCTGATAATAAATTAATCCCAGATAATAAATTTGACGGTATTGATTTTAGAAAACTCAAAGGAAAATTAAAGCTTCCTGTTAAAGGAAAAATAATACATAAATTTAATTCGAAAAGAAAAGATACTGGTGTGGCTTGGAAAGGGATTTTTATCAAAGCAAAAGAAGGTGGAGATGTTTATGCTATTGCATCAGGTAAGGTAGTATTTTCAGATTGGATAAAAGGGTTTGGTAACATTATTATCATTGACCATGGTAAAGGATATATGAGTCTCTATGGAAATAATTCTTCCTTACTCAAAGAGAGTAATGATATTGTAAAAGGCGGCTCAGTTATTGCGATTGTAGGTAATAGTGGAGGCAATTCAACTAATGGTCTTTATTATGAATTACGAAAGAATAGTAAGCCGTTTAACCCAATAAAATGGACAACTTTTAAATAGCTCACTCTCCAATTAGGTGAATTTTTACTTTTCGATCAAACTCATTGTAACGGTGTTCAAAAATATATATCCCCTGCCACTGTCCTAATAATAATTTTTTATTTTTTATTGGGATTGATAAATTGGTTTGTGTTAACGCAGTTCGAATATGTGCAGGCATATCATCATCACCTTCAATTGTATGAACGAATAAGCTGTCTCCATCTTTAACTAATCTAGTAAAAAAGCTTTCAAGATCTTTTTGTACATCAGAATCATAATTTTCATTTAACAATAAACTTGCAGATGTATGTTGGATTAGTAAAGTAAGGAGTCCATCTTGGATTTCTTGTTTTTTAGCCCAATCAATAATAAGAAATGTTATATCATAAAGGCCCCGCCCTTTTGTATATAACGTTATCTCATCAAAATTTTGTTTCATTCTTTATTTGGGTCATTTTTTTTAATTATTGTCTTATAAATTATAATTACCACTCCGATAGATATTGCAGTATCAGCAACATTAAAAGCAGGCCAATAATAGTCGTTAAAATGAAAGTATAGGAAATCAGTTACGTGTCCCAAAGATATTCGATTATATAAATTACCTATGGCGCCCCCCAGTATTAATGACAGCCCTAAGGCTGTATAAAGCTCATCTCTATGTTTTTTTATCATAAAAATAATAAATACAGATGCTATAACAGCAACTATTGATAAAAAATATCTTTGCCACCCTCCCGCATCACTCAAGAAACTAAATGCAGCACCTTCGTTTTTAAAATGTACAAGATAAAGATATGAATTAACTTTAATAAATTGATTATCAAGTATATTTTTAATTATTAATGCCTTTGTAAGCTGATCTGATAAAGCAACGAAGCCGGCTAATAAAAAATATTTAAGCATGCTTTCTTTCCTCACCCTCCTCGAAAAGATTACTAATACATCTTTTACATATCTTAGGATGCTTAGAGTTTTGTCCTATATTTTCAACATAATGCCAACATCTCTCGCATTTACTGTTCTTACTGGCGCTGACAGCAATTTCTAACTCATTTTTAGATTCTTCAAGGATGCTGTTAGATGTTATTAGAATATATTTTAGTTCTTTATCAAAAAAAGATAAGCTTTTATAGATATCTGAAGGTGCTGAAATTTTTAATTCGGCTTGAAGTGAAGATCCAACCACACCTTTCTCTCTAAGTGCTTCTATTTTTTTATTAGCCATGTTTCTAACATCAAGTACATGGCGCCATCCTAATAATAATTCTTCGGAAAGACCGTGACTGGGTAATTCATACCAACTTTCAACAAAAATAGTGCTTTTATTTTTTTTATTTACCACATTCCATAATTCTTCAGCGGTAAAGCTTAAAACAGGTGCCATAAGCCTTATAAGTGATTGTGTAATATGAAATAATGCAGTTTGTGCAGATCGCCTAGCATGTGAATTTTCAGCTGTCGTATATAATCTATCTTTTAATATATCAAGATAAAAGCCTCCCATATCTTCAGAGCAGAACGATAAAAACTTTTGCATAGCCAAATAAAAATCAAATTCTTCATAATCTTTTACGACATTACTCTGTAATTCCTCAACTAAATATAATCCATACCTATCAATTGACAACATTTCATTTGGATTAACGAGCATATTATTTGAATCAAAATCTTCTAAATTTGCTGATAGGAATCTAAGTGTATTTCTTATTCTTCGATAGCTGTCTGCAACTCTTTTTATAATTTCATTTGAAATATTTAACTCACCAGAATAGTCTGTAGTGGCAACCCACAGCCTTAGAATATCGGCACCAAATTGATCCATTATTTTTTGCGGAGCAATAACGTTGCCCTTCGACTTACTCATCTTATACCCCTGGCCATCAACTACAAAACCATGAGTTAAAAGAGACTTATAAGGTGCATTTCCATTAATTGCGCAACTTGTAAGAAGGCTTGATTGAAACCATCCTCTATGCTGATCTGAGCCTTCAAGATATAAATCAGCTGGGTAAACCAGATTCTCCCTTTGCTCTAAAACAGATTGGTGCGTTGTTCCAGAATCAAACCAAACATCAAGTGTGTCTGTTATTTTAATATAATTCTCAGCATCATCACCTAAGATTGATTGCGGCTCAATATTAAACCATGCATCAATACCATCTTTCTCAATATTTTGAGCAACAATTTCAAAAAAATTGAGGGTATTTGGGTGAGGCTCATCAGTGTCTTTGTGAATGAATATTGGTATTGGAACTCCCCAGCTCCTTTGTCTAGAAATACACCAGTCAGGTCTATTTTTAATCATAGATTCAAGACGTTTTTTTCCCCATTCTGGATAAAATTTAGTTCTAGTTACTGCTTTTTTTGCTAACTCCCTAAGAGAAACATTATCAGAGGACTTATGTTCCATCCCGATAAACCATTGCGATGTTGCTCTAAATATAATTGGAGCTCTATGACGCCAACAGTGGGGATAGCTATGAATAAAGTTTTCCTCGTGCACCAATAAATTCTTATTCTTTAAAATATCAATTACTTTAGGGTTGGCTTCCCATACAGTTAAGCCTGAAAAATATTGAATCTCATTTTTAAATCTCCCTTTCGCATCAACTGGATTCTCTACTGGCAAGCTGTATTTCATTCCAACAATGTAATCATCTAATCCATGCGCTGGTGCAGTATGAACTAAGCCAGTTCCTGTTTCAGTTGTGACATGATCACCACAAATAATTGGAACACTTTTTTCTAAGAATGGATGGGAAAATAATATTCCTTCTAGATCAGAACCTGAACAAGATGCGACTTTTGTTGCTGAAGTTCCATAAGCCTTAAATCTAATATCAGCCAATTCTTCGGCAAGAATAAAAAAATTATTTTTGCATTTATACAGCCCGTATTTAAATTTTGGGTTGACTGAAATTGCCTCATTTGCAGGCAACGTCCATGGTGTAGTTGTCCAGATAATAGCTGAAGCTTTATCTACTTCTTTAATACTAAATATATTTTCAATATCTTTAGTATTAATACAGTCAAATTGAACATCAATTGCAGGGGAAGGCTTGTCTTCATATTCGACCTCTGCTTCAGCTAAAGCTGATGCACAATCAGTACACCAGTGGACCGGTTTGTTTCCTTGATATAACAACCCTTTGTCGTAGATTTTCGCAAGAGCTCTAACTATATTGGCTTCTGTTTTAAAATTTATTGTGAGATAAGGATTATCCCAATCTCCAAGAACCCCCAACCTCTTAAAATCATTTTTCTGTTTTTCTACCTGAATTAATGCATATTCACGACATAACTTTCTAAATTTATTTGGATCAATATTTTTACCGTGCTCTTTTTCAACGACAAGCTCGATTGGAAGACCATGGCAATCCCATCCAGGAACATACGGTGCATCAAAACCAGAAATTGTTTTCGATTTAATAATAAAATCTTTTAGAATTTTATTAACTGCATGGCCAATATGAATATCACCATTTGCATAGGGTGGTCCGTCATGCAAAATATATTTTGGCTTACCTTTTCTTGCAGACCTTATTTGCTTATAAAAGTCTTTTTCTACCCAGTCTTTTGCCCACTGTGGCTCTCTTTTTGCTAAGTTTCCTCGCATTGGAAAGTCTGTATCAGGAAGATTTAATTTATATTTATTTTCAGTCATAATTTTTTAGGAAAGTTTCAGCACTAATAATATCTTTCTTTATTTGTGATTTAAGTGCTTCGATTGATTCAAATTTTACTTCATCCCTTATTTTCTTTAAAAAAGTAATATGGACATGCTGCCCATACAAATCTTTAGAAAAATTCAACACATGCACTTCAAGGTGTAGTTTAGTGATACCAGTTACTGTTGGCCTTGTACCTAAGTTTGCTACCCCAAATTCCTCGTTTAATTTTACAGCAAAGACGCCTTTTATTGGAGGGCGATTATGAAACATATGAATATTTGCAGTTGGAAAACCTATCTCCCGACCTCTTTGGTCACCATAAACCACTTTACCGGAAATACAATAATTTCTACCAAGGAAGGATTTTGCTAAATTTAAGTCCCCATGAGATAGTGCTTCCCTTATGTGGGTACTAGAAACTCTTTTATTATTCTTTCTAATTTCTTTTAAAATAGAAACTTCAATACTACTTTTTAGTAAATCATTTATACCAAATTCCCTATTACTACCGAATCGAAAATCCTCGCCTACCAATATTGCTTTAGCTAAGATTTGTTTTTTTAATTTTGATATAAAATTATCACCTGACATGTTGGCGAATTTCTTATCAAATTTAACAACGTAAACCCTGTCAATTTTCTTTGACTGAAAATATTCAATTTTTTCACGGAGACTAGTTATCCTTGAAGGAGCATCTTTTGGTGTAAAAAATTCTCTTGGGTGTGGCTCAAAAATCATGATTGCTGACTGTAATTTTTTCTTTTTTGATTTAATCAATAATTTATTAATTAAATCCTGATGCCCCAAATGTATTCCATCATAATTTCCTATTGTTAATACACAAGGAGAATGCGAACCAAATTTAGGAATATGTCTATATATTTGCATTTATTGAATAGTTTTCTTAATGAAATCCGAAATATCTAATCTACATAATTTTAAAGCAATAAAGTACAAAATTATGCCAAATAATATTAAAGTTAATAAATGTATAAATCGAGAGAAAGCTGAATAGTTTATCCATAAATCAACCGTTCCTTTGAAATAAAATAACCCTAACGCCATCACAAATGTTGCAAAAATTATTTTAATTAAGAACATCACCCAATCATCATTCAATTTAAATATATTGCCCTTTTTTAAATGGTAAAAAAGTAATCCTGCATTAATACAAGCACCTATGCCAATGGCTAGAGCTAATCCTGCGTGTTTAAGATAGCCAATAAAAATTAAATTCATAAACTGTGTGCAAAATAGAGTGAATAAAGCAATCTTTACCGGTGTTTTAACATTCTGTTGGGCATAAAATGCTGGTGCTAGAATTTTTATTAAAATTAAACCAACTAAGCCAACACTATAAGCAGTCAAAGCATATTGAGTCATTAAAACATCTTTTTCTGTAAAAGCGCCGTAATAAAATAAAGTAGTTATTAAAGGAATAGCTAAAATCACTAAAGCTGTTGCAGCGGGCACTGCTAACAACAGACCTAACCTTAGGCCCCAATTAACTAACTCCGAATAGTCTGCTGTCTTTTTACTTGAAAAACTTTTTGATAAATTTGGAAGCAAGATAGTACTCAGAGCAACCCCAAGAACACCGGCAGGGAATTCCATTAAGCGATCAGCATAATATAACCAAGATACGCTTCCTGCAGCAAGAAAAGATGCGAAAATAGTATTAATTAATAAAGAGATTTGCATTATTGAGACTCCCAAGATTGCTGGCCCCATCAATCTTAATATTCGCCATACTCCTTTATCTTTTAGATCTAAATTAAATTTAGGTAAACAACCAATTTGTTTTAAAAAAGGAATTTGAAAAAATAATTGTAAAACGCCCCCAAAAAATACTGCCCAAGCTAAAACTTTAATAGGTTCTTCAAAATAATCTGAAAAATACAATGCAGAAACAATAAATGAAATATTAAGCCAAACAGGAGTAAATGCTGGGACGATAAATTTTCCGTATGTATTTAATATGCCTCCTGCCATAGATACTAAAGATATAAAAAAGATATAAGGAAATGTTATTTGAAGTAAATTAACGGTTAAATTGAATTTTTCAGGATCTGTAATAAATCCAGGGGCGCTAATATATATTAGCCAAGGAGCACCAAAAACTCCTAAAAGTGCAATTAAAACCAGAAAAATGCCTAATAAGGTAGCTACCTTATTAATTAGAAAGCTTACTTCGACTTTTGATTTTTTAGTTTTATATTCCGATAAAATTGGAACAAATGCCTGTGTGAATGCGCCTTCAGCAGATATCCTTCTCAGTAAATTTGGTATTTTGAATGCCACGAAGAAGGCATCAGTTTCAATACCTACCCCAAATATTCTTGCAATAATACTATCCCGAATAAACCCTAATATTCTAGATATAGTGGTCATTCCTCCAACGCCAGCAAGTGTTTTAAATAGATTCATAAATAATGTTTACAATATTAACTTCATTTTATCATGCTGGGTCCAACTAAATTTAGTAAAGTAAATGTATTCAAATACTTGTATCTATAAGCGAAAATGGATAAAATACGTTCTCATTAAATTATAGTACATAAGGATGTTATATGGCCAACACGGCTCAAACAAGAAAACGTGCAAGACAGAATGATACTCAACGCATTCACAACGCAAGTCTGCGATCTACATTAAGAACTGCTTTAAAAAAAATTACTAAAGCAATACTTTCAGGTGATAAAAAAGTTGCAAAAAAAACTTTTGATGAAAATACACCTGTTATCGACAGAATTGCTGACAAAAAAATTATTCATAAAAATAAAGCAGCACGCCATAAGTCAAGATTAAATTCTGCATTAAAATCAATGTGATTACTCTAAGCTTCTTATATTAGAAGCTTATTAGTTTTCCAATAAAATTTTTCTTAATGTATCAGTCTTTTGTATCACGTCTTCTTGCGTTTGATTTTCTAAGCCTAATATTGTTATATGGCCCATTTTCCGTCCTATACGTGGCTCAGCTTTTCCGTATAAATGTATACTAATCCCAGGCCCCGCAATCATTTCAAATTTTGGCTCTATTTGTTTTCCATTCCTAAACCATAAATCTCCTAAAAGATTCAGCATTAAAGATATGGGGAATTTTATTACCTCATTTTTTGGTTTATTTCCAATCATAGCTAACACTTGCTGGTCAAATTGATTGTAAACACAAGCATCAATAGAAAAGTGTCCTGAGTTATGCGGTCTAGGTGCAATTTCATTAACATAGAGGTGATTGTTACTTATAAAAAATTCTACCGCCATAACTCCAATGTAACTTAACTCATTAGCTATCTTCATAGCTAGCTTTGTTGCCTGCTCTTCAAGTAAAGAAGATACTCGAGCTGGGATAAGAGAAAAATCTAAGATACCGTTTTTATGGTGATTTTCAATCAATGGGTATTCTAAATATTCTCCACTAACTGATCTAGTCAACACTATAGAAAACTCTAAATCTAAATCTAGTTTCTGTTCGAGAATGCATGGTGCATTATCAAAAATTATAAATGCATCTTCTACTTCAGCAATGTTATTAACATGTATTTGGCCTTTTCCATCATAGCCAAATTGAGCTGTTTTAAGAATTCCTGGAAATATTTTATCTTGGTAATTAATATTTTTTATTGACTCAATATTTTCAACAACAACATAGTGCCCAACAGGAATTCCACAATCCCTAAGAAAATATTTTTCTTTGATGCGATTTTGGGCAATAGATACTGCTTTGGAGCTGGGGCGAACAATGTTACCTTTTTCAAGATATTGGAGCGTTTCAGCAGGAATATTTTCAAACTCAGTAGTAATTGCCAGACACCTAGCATTTAATTCGTCGAGGGCTTTTAAATCGCTATATGGCTTACATATATGTTTTTCGGAAATTCTACCAGCTGGACTTTTCTCATCTGGGTCAAATACAACAACTGAATACCCCATCTTTTGAGCTGCCTTAGTGAAGAAACTGCCTAATTGGCCACCCCCCAGAATCCCCAAATATTCAGAAGATTTAATTATCTTCTCCAACTTATTTTACATCCAACTTCATATTTAATACTTTCGTTACTTGGTTTTTTCTAAATTCATTTAACTTTTGATTAGCTTCTTTATCATTTACCGCAATTAATGAAACAGCAAATAAACCAGCGTTATATGAGCCAGGTTCTCCAATAGCAAATGTAGCAACAGGAATACCTTTAGGCATTTGAACAATTGATAATAGTGAGTCATGACCCTCAAGATGCTTCGATGGCACTGGAACGCCTAATACTGGCAAGGTAGTTTTAGAGGCAACCATCCCTGGAAGATGTGCCGCCCCTCCTGCCCCCGCAATAATAACTTGAAAGCCTTTTTTTTCAGACTCTTCAGCAAATTTAAACATTAAATCTGGTGTTCTATGGGCTGATACAACTTGGGCTTCGTATGGAATATTAAAATCATCAAGCACCTCTGCCGCATGCTTCATAATTGGCCAATCACTGTCTGAACCCATAATAATTGCTACTAAAGCCTTTTTTTTAGTCATTCTCTTTCCTTACAGTTGATATAATTACCATATTGTTTCTATGAATTAAACTTGATTCGTTAACATACCCTAAAACTGATTCAATTTTATCACTTGAAAGCCCAATTATTTTTCTTACCTCTTCAGAATTATAGTTAACAAGACCTATTAAGATTTCATCTTCTGATTCATTTACGCATTGTATAACCTCACCACGATCAAAAGTCCCAGTAACTTTTATTACTCCGGCTACTAATAAACTTTTACTCTCTTTAATTAAGGCTATTTCTGCGCCGCAATCTATATATATTTTTCCGTTTGATTTTAAATTATCGGCAAGCCATTTTTTTCTTGCTACCAATTTAACCTCTCTACATTGAAGAAATGTACCAATATCTTCATCCTTACTTAAATCCACAAGGACGTTAACCTTCTTCCCATAAGCAATGATAGTATGTGTTCCACTTAAAGCAGCTCTTCGTGCTGCTAGAATTTTTGTAGTCATACCTCCAGTTCCTATTTTGGACTTTGTTCCGGTAGCTAGATCATCAAGACTTTTATCATCAACATAGCCGTGATGAATAAGCTTTGCTCCCTTGTCTTCCCTTGGGTCTGAAGAAAATAAGCCATCTTGATCAGTCAATAGTACCAAAAGGTCTGCTTCAATTAAGTTTGCAACCATTGCAGCAAGCGAATCGTTATCTCCAAATCTAATTTCTTCTGAAGCTACAGTATCATTTTCATTAATTACTGGTATGACATTATTTTTTATTAGATTGAAAATTGTTGACCTGGCATTTAAATACCTTTTTCTATCACTCAAATCATTATGTGTAAGCAAGACTTGTGCGGATATTAAATTATTATCTGAGAATAATTCTTCGTATATTCTAATTAAATCCATCTGACCTACGGCAGCTGCTGATTGAAGCTCGCTTAAAATTTTCGGTCTTTTTTTAATCCCTAATTTTCTTAATCCAGCAGCAATGGCACCACTTGAAACTAAAATAATTTTTTTATTTTGAGAGCTTAAGATTGAAATCTGCTTAATTAAGCTTGATAAACATTTTTCATCCAAACCATCTCCATCATTAGTAACTGTGCTTGAGCCAAGTTTGATGACAATTTTTTTAGCTTCAGAGAAAT
>Ga0209816_1003781_pt1 | contig 10283 bp, 8 predicted proteins | sample CoawatmetaG01DNA_FD_187509 | JGI IMG/M metagenome (GOLD analysis project Ga0209816, IMG submission 187509) | Marine microbial communities from the West Antarctic Peninsula - Coastal water metaG017-DNA (SPAdes) (version 2) | ecosystem: Environmental > Aquatic > Marine > Coastal ... | reverse complement strand
CTTTTTTGAATTCAATTCCAGGAACTGTATCGATGTATGTTGAATTTTTAAGAACATTAGTTCCTGCGTCTGGCATATAAATAAATTCAAAAAAATCACTATCATTAACATTACTATTAAAGGTGGAGATGAGTTGCTCAATTTCTTTAGTAATAGGGGATGTGTTATTTCCTGTTGATTTAACTAATCCTGAATTCAATGCATCCTTCATAGCATCTGTAGTAACCATAGTGGACGTCACATCGAGACGAATAGCCATTGCCTCATTACTATTAAGTATTTCTTCAGCATTACTACTCTGAGAACCTAGATAAAGACTTGTATCATAAACTTTCATAAAAAACTTTACACGGGTGCCCTGACCATTAAGCATTAGCTTTGTTCCTTGGTACTCCATAGAGCTGGGTGCTTCTGCAGCATTAATTGGCGATAATGCAAATATGCTAATTAAGATTAATAATGGACGTAGTATTTTTGATTTAATTGTCATGAGATATTCCTAAATTTTCATAATTTGAGTATATCGTATTATAGATATAAATTATAAAAAAACCTTTACCTATTAATGAACTATTTATAATGGTGACTTTATAACTAAATTAAAAAATACTATGAATCCATTAACCTCTGTTAAAGGCACTATTGTTTCAGGCTTTGTTTTAGCAATTCTTGTTGCATTTTATTTGTCACCTGAAGGCTCATCTTTGATTCAACGTAACCTTAGTGTATGGCTTCATGCTCTTGCAGGCGTTACATGGGTTGGACTGCTCTATTATTTTAATTTTGTTCAGGTACCAGCAATGGCAGATGCACTAGCCGATGAAGGCGGTCCAGGGCCAGCAGCGATTGGTAAGTATATTGCGCCAAAGGCTTTATTATGGTTCCGTATGTCAGCAGCTGTAACATGGTTAACAGGTGCGTGGGCTCTTTCATTGGGCTACGGCTTTACTAACGCATTCCTTTTGAAGCCGGGCGCTGAAATGATTGGCTTAGGATCTTGGTTGGGTACGATTATGCTATTTAACGTTTGGGTTCTTATTTGGCCAAACCAGAAAAAAATTCTTGGTATGGTTGAGGCGAGCGCTGAAGAAATTGCTAAAGCTAAGTTCACTGCGGCTATGGCTTCACGAACTAACGTAGTCCTGTCAGTTCCAATGCTTCTTTGTATGATTGGTGCTGGTCATGGTGGTTATTTGTTTTAAGTAGCCAAGATTAAGTTAATTTTTAAAACCGGGCTCGCCCGGTTTTTTATTGCATGAGTAAAAAAACAACAAAACTGCAAAAAAGTTACAAAAGGCTACATAATTAAAATAATACTAATGATTAATGAATTATTCTAAGTAAAGAGCATAATGAATTCAGTGCCTACTCTAAAAGCGTGAAAACTAAATAAGTATGAATTGTTGAAAAAAAACAACTAAATGTATCATTTTTACAAATAATTGTTGACATTGGCTTAGGAAGTGTTTATTATTGTTGTATTGTTATTCGTAAGAGTAGCAAAAGGCTGCTAAGGAAGACCTTAGCAATTAATATATTCTAAATGGAGAATAAAATGAAAAAACTAATCGCATTATTCGCAGTATCTGCAGTAGCTTCTACTTCAGCTGTTGCTGGTATCGCACTAAGTGGAACTGCTTCTGTATCATATGATGACAACGGAACTTTGGCTGCTTCTAAGTCTTACGATGCTGACTTAAGCGTTGTAGGTACTGCTGGTTCTACTACTGTAACAATCGGTGCAGACGTTAACGGTGCATCATTTGCACCGACAAGTGCTGTTATGGCTACTACAATTGGTCCAGTAACTGTTTCTGCTGACCTGCATGATGAAGTCTCTCTAGCAACTACTACTACAGGTGGTGGTCAGAACTATGAGTCTACTGATACTAGTATAGCTGTAACTCTAGATGTTCCAATTGGTGACGCTACTATCGGTCTAAATGACTCAGGTGACGTAACTATGTCGGGTACATTCTCTGGTGTAACAATTACTCACACTGGTGGTGGTACTGATACAACTACAGGCTCTGCTAGCATAGCTGGTATGGACATTAGCGTAACTAACGCAGCTGGTGCTTCTACATGGAGTATGGCTACTACAGTTAGCGGTGTTTCTTTAACACTAACTGATGCTCAGAAGATCACAGCTGCATTTGGTCTAGCGGGTAACACAATGACTGTTAGTGCTGTTCCAGCGGTTGCTTCTGCTTCATCAACTTTCACAGCGTACGGTGTTACTGCAGTGGACAAATACTCAACTGTTGCTATATCACGTTCGTTGACTTCAGGTGCTACATTGTCAGCTACGTATAGTACTAAAGATGATTCACTTACACTTAAGGCTGCTGTTGCATTCTAAATTCGTTTAGATTGAACGGTTGACTTAGGAATAAGTTAATATTCGAAAACCCAGAGCTTGCTCTGGGTTTTTTTATACCTAATTGAAAATAAGCCCTATGAAAATAGATAAAATGAACATATTTCAATAGCTATATAAGTTATGTTTGTTCACCTTAAAAATCGAGCACTTCTAAGGATTTCTGGCTCAGATGCTGAAACTTTCCTTCAGGGGCAGCTAAGTAATGATATTAATAATCTAGGCAACTCATCCGTTCAGATGAATGCGTATTGCCAGCATCAGGGAAAAATCTTAGCATTGTTTTGGGTAATTAAAAATGAAGATAGTTTTTTTCTGTCATTTCCTTCAGACTTGCTTGAAGCAATAAAGCCAAGGCTTCAAATGTTTATCATAATGTCCGATGTTGTTATTGAAGACATAACAAATGAATATACTCAGGTCGGATCTATTGATGAAGCTCACCAAAAGGCATTAGTTATTAATGATAAATTATCACTAATAATTGCAGATAAGGATGATATTAGTGAATTAAGTATCGAGTCAATAGATCATTGGGACAAGGCTTGTGTTGATTCATTGTTGCCAGAAATATTTTTAGTGACAAGTGAAAAGCTGGTGCCTCAAATGCTTAATTTAGATATTAATGAATTTGGCGTTAATTTTTCTAAAGGTTGCTATCCTGGGCAGGAGGTTGTTGCGAGGCTTCATTATCTGGGTTCTGCCAAACGTCGTCTTTTTGCATTCGAGTCAAGCTCAGAAGTTAATCTTGGTGACTCTCTTTATTGCCCTTCTTCGAAGTCTGCAAAAGCGAGAGGCGCTCGTTATAAATCAAGCGGAATAGTTATATTTAGGATAAAATATAATTCGCATTTTTATTGTTTAGCCACGCTAGAGGTAGAGCTTATAGATGCAAAAATAACCCTTAACAATGAACAAGGTCCAACACTAACAAGAATAAAAAAATGAATAAAATATTACTAATAATACTTGGTTTAATTCCAAGCTTAACTCTCGCCTCAACGGATGCTGTAAATCTCGATCTAACAAGCCACTGGGCTGGTTATCTAGCTGTAACACTTTTTGTTGTCGCTTATGCTTTTGTCATGCTTGAAGAGTTCACGCATTTTCGTAAATCGAAACCAGTTATTTTGGTAGCCGGAGTAATTTGGGGGATTATTGGCTGGGTGTACGCATCCAAAGGAATACCGCACGCGGCAGAGGCAGCTTTAAGGCATAATTTTTTGGAGTACGCCGAGCTGTTCCTTTTCCTATTAGTTGCGATGACCTATATTGAGGCAATGCGCGAGCGCCTCGTTTTCGAAAAATTGAAGGTTTATCTCATATCAAAGGGGTTTAGTTATAGGCAGCTATTCTGGCTTACAGGATTTATAGCGTTCTTTATGTCTCCTATCGCTGACAACCTTACTACAGCTCTTGTAATGGGCGCAGTGGTATTGGCAGTTGGGGCTGGGAATGCAAAGTTTATATCGGTTGCGTTTGTGAATATCGTGGTCGCTGCTAATGCGGGAGGTGCTTTTAGCCCGTTCGGAGATATAACGACCCTCATGGTCTGGCAGAAAGGTCTGGTTGACTTCCAACAGTTCTTTGTCTTGTTCTTCCCATCACTTGTCAATTTTCTTATACCCGCTGCGATCATGCACTTTGCAATTAAAAATGAAAAGCCAGAGGTTGTAGATGAAGTGGTTGATATTAAGAATGGCGGTATTGTAATAACCTTTATGTTTTTGTTGACAATTGCAACAGCAGTAAGTTTTCATAATTTCCTGCATCTTCCACCTGCGATGGGAATGATGACAGGACTTGGATACCTTATGGTAGTGGGCTACTTTGTTAAAGTTAGACATAACTCGAATGACCCAATTTCAGAGAGGTTTGATGTATTTAGAAAGGTCTCTAGGGCAGAGTGGGATACGCTACTCTTCTTTTTTGGCGTTATTGTAAGTGTTGGTGGTTTAGGTTTTATGGGTTACTTAGCATTAGTTTCTGAGGCGATGTACGTTCAGTTGGGCGCTACTTATGCAAATGTTTTAGTAGGCATCCTTTCCGCCATCGTTGATAACATTCCAGTAATGTTTGCAGTATTGACCATGACGCCAGATATGTCACTGGGTCAGTGGCTCTTGGTAACACTCACAGCAGGCGTTGGGGGAAGTATGCTTTCTATCGGATCGGCAGCAGGTGTTGCGTTGATGGGGCAATCAAAAGGACACTATACATTCGTTTCACACCTTAAATGGATATGGGCCATTGCTCTAGGCTATGTGGCAAGTATTTTCATGCACTTATGGATCAACGCAGCCCTCTTTGATGTCCCAATCTAACCTCTTTATTGATATAGGTAACTCTGCTGTTAAGTGGCGTACTTGTGACTCTGAGGTTTTTACTCAAGGCGTAGATTTTTTTTCATTAAAATTATTGCCCAAAGCTGATTTGGTTTGGGTAAGTGCTGTTGCGCATTTAAGTATTATTGAAGAGATAAAGGATAACTTTGGTTCCGTTAATCTAGTTGAGCCATTAAAGCAGTACGGAAAATTAACCCTGTCCTATGATGATCCCTCTAAGTTTGGCGTGGATCGGTTTCTTGCAATGCTAGGTGCTCTTGAGCGCTTCCCAAATTTACCTTTACTAGTAATTGATGCTGGAAGCGCAGTTACCTTTGACATTATTGACAATAAAGGAATACACCAAGGCGGGCTAATAATGCCTGGTATTCAGGCCCTAAGAGAAAGCTTTGCTAAGTTTTCAACAAATGATTTATCTATAAATACTACTGAGCTGAAAAATACTACTGAGGGGGCTTGGCAAAGTGGAACTCATGCGATGCTTGTGTCAGCTGTTAATTCTCAAATACATAATTTTGAATTAAAATATCCTAGCGGTGTTGTGACTATTTGCGGCGGTATTGCAAAAGAAATACTCAAAGAACTTCCAGTATCGGTTAAACCCTTCGATAATTTGGTTTTAGATGGCTTGGAAAGCTATAGCCAATCTATGGGATAATTGAGTCATTAACATTAAAGTCTTCTATTAAACACAATGAAAGATCATCGAGTATTATCTGGAATGCGGCCCACAGGCCAATTACACCTTGGCCACTATCATGGTGTCCTAAAAAATTGGATACAGCTTCAAAATGAGTATGACTCTTACTATTTTGTTGCCGATTGGCATGCCTTTACAACGCACTATTCCGACAGAATTAACCTAGAGAAAAATGTTTCAGATATGGTTGTTGACTGGCTGGCAACTGGTCTTAATCCTAATACTGCTACAATTTTTGTTCAATCTAAAGTACCTGAACATGCAGAACTTCACTTGCTGCTTTCAATGACAACCCCTCTTAGCTGGTTAGAAAGGGTGCCATCTTATAAAGACCAGCAAGAAAAACTTAAGACTAAGGATCTATCGACCTATGGTTTTTTGGGCTATCCTCTTTTGCAAAGTGCGGACATATTAATTTATAAAGCTGGCCTTGTTCCCGTTGGTGAGGACCAGGTTGCGCATGTTGAATTCACGAGAGAAGTTGCTAGGCGCTTTAATTTTATATATGGACGCGAAGCTGATTTTGAAGAGAAAGCCGAAGCTGCTGTTACTAAGATGGGTAAAAAACAATCAAAACTCTATAGAGCATTAAGAAAGTCTTATCAAGAGACGGGCGATGATGAATCTTTAGTTAAAGCGAAGGCTTTACTTGGTGAGCAGCAAAATATTACGCTTGGTGATAGAGAAAGGCTTTTAGGATATGCAGAGGGATTAGGAAAGATAATTTTAACTGAGCCTGAAGCTCTTTTAACCAAAGCATCGAAAATGCCGGGCCTGGATGGACAGAAAATGTCAAAATCTTATAATAATATGATTTCTTTGAGAGAAGAGCCGGAGTCTGTTAAACAAAAAATTAATAGAATGCCAACAGACCCTGCTCGAGTTAAATTGACTGACCCTGGTGACCCAAAAAAATGTCCAGTTTGGCAGTTACATCAAATATATTCATCAGAAGATACTCTCAAGTGGGTAAATGAAGGATGTACAAAAGCTAAAATAGGCTGTATTGAATGTAAGAATCCTGTTATAGCGGCAATTAACGCTGAGTTAGAGCCTATCCAAGAAAATATATCAAAGTATCAATCCAATCCAAACCTTATTCAAGAAATCATCTTTGAGGGCTCAGAGAGTGCTAGAGCGGTTGCGCGAAGTACGATGGAAGAGGTTCGAGATGCGATGGGCATAACCTACTAAAAAGAGATAAAAATAAATGTCAGAAAGACTACAAAAACTTATTGCAAATGCTGGTTATGGATCAAGACGCTGGGCGGAAAGACTTATAGAGCAAGGCAGAATTTCTATTAATAACAAAGAAGCGACAATTGGTGATAAAGCAACAATCGCTGACAAGGTCACAATCGATGGAAGGTTGATAGACCTGAAGCGTTATTCAGAAGAAGAGACTAAGGTATTAATGCTGAATAAGCAAGCGGGCGTTATTTGTTCAAATAAAGATGAAGAGGGCCGTAAAAGTGTATTCGAGTTCTTGCCTGAAAATACGCGCTGGGTTATGGTGGGCCGACTGGATCTTAATACATCTGGATTATTACTATTTACTAATAATGGAGATCTAGCGAACAAGCTAATGCATCCGAGCTCTGGAATAGATAGAGAATATGCAGTGCGAGTCTTAGGAAGGGTTAGTGATGAGGATATAAAGCAATTAACCAGTGGAATAGAGCTCGAAGATGGATTCGCTAAATTTCATAAAGTAACCCTTGGCGGCGGTGATGGCGCAAATCGTTGGTATCACGTTGTTGTAAGGGAGGGCAGAAAAAGGGAGGTTAGAAGACTTTGGGAGGCCCTAGATTTTAAAGTTTCACGGCTTATTAGAACAAGATTTAGTGACATTCGGATGCCAGATAACTTACGCGCAAATCAGTCCGAGCTTCTCAAGCCCAAACAAGTTCAAGCGTTACTTAATGCAGTTAAATTGAAAGGCTAATTTAATGTTTTTTTTATAGGCTTTAATTTACTTTTCAAAAGCATTATCAATCTTGTTAAGCCATGTGTGTCAAGTATAATGGCGTTTTTATATTGAAAAAATTAACGCCTTAATGCCTGATTATAAAACCACTTTAAATTTACCTGCAACTGATTTTCCGATGAAAGCCAATTTAGCAAATCGTGAAGGAGGCTTCCTAAAAGGATGGCAGGATCAAGACTTATATCAACAAATTCGTCACAAATTTAAAGGGAAGCCTTTATTTGTACTTCACGACGGGCCTCCTTATGCGAATGGAGATATTCATATTGGTCATGCAGTAAATAAAGTACTTAAAGATGTTATCGTCAAAAGCAAAACTTTATCAGGATTTGATGCGCCATACGTCCCAGGTTGGGATTGTCATGGACTTCCTATTGAACATATGGTAGAAAAAAAGAAGGGAAAGGTCGGCCATAAAATTACTGCTGATGAGTTTCGAGCTGCTTGTAGAGAGTACGCAGACAAGCAGATTGAAAAACAAAAAGTTGATTTTAAGCGTTTAGGGATTCTTGGAGACTGGGACAATCCATATCTGACTAAGAATTTTAAGTATGAAGCTGATATTGTCCGCTCACTTGGGAAAATTGTTAAAAATGGGCACCTTGCCAAGGGATACAAGCCAGTTCATTGGTGCACTGAGTGCTCTTCTGCGCTTGCAGAGGCTGAGGTGGAGTATAAAGACAAAGGCTCTGATACAGTCGATGTTGCTTTTAAGGTAATGGGCGAATTTTTTAAACTGAACAAGCCTGTTTCCGTTGTTATTTGGACAACAACGCCTTGGACTTTGCCTGCAAATGAAGCGGTTGCTCTGAATGCTGAGCTAGACTATGCTTTAGTTGATATAGGTGAGCAATATTTTATCCTTGCTGAAGATTTGCTTGAGTCTGCCTTAGAAAGGTTTGGCTTAATGGCAGGGAATAAGCTAGATAAAGTTTATAAAGGCTCTGAATTAGAAGGCATAATGCTTAAGCACCCATTCTATGACAAGCAGGTGCCAATTATTTTAGGCGAGCATGTAACAACAGAGGCTGGAACTGGTGCGGTTCATACAGCTCCTGCGCATGGTCAAGATGATTACGTAGTCGGCATTAAATATAACCTACCAGTGGAGTGCCCTGTTGATGGAAGAGGTGTTTTTGTAGAGACGACTGAAGGTGTTGCTGGAGAGTTTATCTTTAAAGCGAATAGCTCCATTATTGCCCTTCTTCAAAATAAAGGCACTTTAGTCAAGCATGAGCCCATTACGCACTCTTATCCTCATTGCTGGAGACACAAGACGCCTGTAATATTTCGCGCGACGCCTCAGTGGTTTGTTTCGATGACTCAAAAGAAATTAAGAGATAAGGTCAACAAAGAGATTTTAAATGTTAAATGGATTCCTGATTGGGGCCAGAAACGCATTGAATTAATGGTTGGCAATAGACCCGATTGGTGCATTTCACGCCAAAGGTATTGGGGAACTCCAATTACTTTATTTATTAATAAAAACTCTGGAGAGTTACATCCTGAGACAGAATCACTGTTCGAAATTGTTGCTAAAAAAATTGAACTTGAGGGAATAGAGGCTTGGTTTAAACTCAAAGTTGAGGATATTTTGGGTGATGAAGCTCCTGAGTACGAAAAAACAACCGATACACTGGATGTTTGGTTTGACTCTGGTGTGAGTCATTATGCAGTGCTGAAAGCAAGTGATCATTTAAGCGATGTCGCTGATATGTATCTAGAGGGTTCAGATCAGCATCGAGGGTGGTTTCAATCATCTCTATTAACTTCATGCGCAATTAATGGAAGGGCCCCTTATAAACAGGTTCTTACTCATGGTTTTACTGTGGATCAAAATGGCCATAAAATGAGTAAATCTGTTGGTAATGTAGTTCCCCCTCAAAAAGTTGTCAACTCACTTGGTGCTGATATCTTAAGACTTTGGATTGGAAGTACTGATTACTCTGGTGAAATGACAGTGTCTGATGAGATCCTTAATAGAAGTGCTGATAGTTATAGAAGGATTCGAAATACAATGCGCTTTATGTTGGCAAACATGGAAGGTTTTGATCCAAGCAAGGATCTTGTAGATATTGATCAAATGCTTGTTTTAGACAAGTGGATTGTTTCTAAGACTGCTGAATTACAAAAAAATGTTATTGGTGAATATGATGAGTACAATTTTCACTTTGCAATGAAGGCAATATTAAATTTTTGTACAAATGATCTAGGCGGGTTTTATTTGGACATTATTAAAGATAGACAATATACTACCCAATCTGATTCTCTAGCGAGACGTTCTGCCCAGAGTGCGTTATTTCATATCTCCCATGCTATGGTTCGTTGGCTAGCTCCTATATTGTCATTTACCGCGGAAGAGATATGGCAATTTTTACCAGGCTCTTCAAATGAAAGTATTTTTTTGCAGACTTGGTATGAAGGCTTAGAAGCTAAATTTAATAATCATTCAATTGATGTTTCTAGAGATATTAATTCCCATCTTCGAAAAGAACTTGAAGATATGAGGCGTGATAAGATTATTGGCTCATCGTTAGATGCTGAAGTTGATATTTATTGTGAAGATGAAAATTATCAAGCCCTGTTAGAGATGAAAGATGAGTTAAGGTTTGTATTTATTACTTCAGATGCAAAAGTCCATCCGTTGACAGATAAGCCTATGAATGCGAAAAATATTGATAACTCACTGGCTATTTTAGTTAGAAAAAGTGAGTATGAAAAGTGCGATAGATGTTGGCATCATAGACCTGAAATAGGTCAAAATATATTACATAAAGATCTATGTAGTCGCTGCATTGAAAATGTCACGGGTGATGGAGAAACTAGGATATTTGCTTAATGTCAAATAGTCAAAAAATTCTAAATGTAGAC
>Ga0209816_1003771_pt1 | contig 10295 bp, 8 predicted proteins | sample CoawatmetaG01DNA_FD_187509 | JGI IMG/M metagenome (GOLD analysis project Ga0209816, IMG submission 187509) | Marine microbial communities from the West Antarctic Peninsula - Coastal water metaG017-DNA (SPAdes) (version 2) | ecosystem: Environmental > Aquatic > Marine > Coastal ... | reverse complement strand
TTCCCATTCCGAACAGAGAAGTTAAGCACATTTGCGCCGATGGTACTGGGTTTCCGGGAGAGTAGGTCGCCGCCATTTTTCGAGCCCAATCTAGGTAACTAGGTTGGGCTTTTTTTGTGCCCTATTGCAGGCTTATTCTAGCCAGATTAGGGATTATTGAGTATGTTTATACCGCTATGAGTAAACAACTGACATGCTGGATGATCCTGCTTTATTCCACGGGTTTGTACTCTCAAGAAGATTCGACCATTCGCAACGCTTTAATGGATAGCAGCGCTTACGACGTTGTTGTTTCTGCAATTATGCCCCAAGGCTTTATGGTGAATGGAGACAGCCTATATGAAGATATATCTAGTGCTTCAAGTGCTCAAATGTGGGGTTATAAATTTGATTCGTGGGAATGGACACAGAGACAGAGTTCTGCGTTAGGAGGCTTAGTGTACAATTCACTAGTCCCTGTTACTGAGTCTGAAATGGATGGTACGTATAATTTTCTCACATTGGATCAGGCTTTGCCAAAGTCGCATACAGCAAGTGCTCCATTATCAAGATTATACTATAGGAGTGGTCAGGGTGGTGGTCAATTGTTTGGCATACAGTCGCTCGCTCCTGTGGATTCTTCTCAACAATTATATATAGACTACGCTCGGATAAATACTTTGGGGATTTATCGAAATGAAGGTTCGGATGGTCATGAACTAAACGTTTCCCTTATTTCTGACAGAGGAGCTGATGGTAATGACAGGTTTACTGCCTCCTATTTCACTCGTAACACTGGTCAAAATGGCGGGCTAAGTTCGCCTGATTACTTTGAGTCAAATATCTCTACACTTCGTTCTAATTTTAGTGTTAACGATCCTACTGGGCAATTTTCAGAAGAAAAAATTTCGCTTGAGTTCGCTCGAGATTTATCAGATAAAATGTCCGTTACATTTAATGTTAATAGTAACCGTTGGATGACATCTAACAGCAGAAGTGTCAATGAATATTTTTGGGATTCTACGGGTGTAATTCCAATGCTACAGGAGCGGTTGTTGAGTTATGATGATACGGTAGGATTATTCTCTTTGAGTTCTACATTCGTGATGGACGATCTAATGGTGTCTGGTTGGAACTTTGGATCTTTCGTTAGTTTCGGATTTGATCGCTATTATAGTGACGTAGGTAGTTGGGATTCATATAGATCTGATTCTGTTCATGTTGGGGACGTCTTTAACAGCAGCAATTCATTGTTTTTACGAGGTAGCGTACAGTTATCTAAAAAAATATCCCAGTCATCCCGGTTATTAGGAGACTATCACTTTAATGCTTTGGGTTACAACGCTGGTGCTATAGACGGTAAGTCTAAAATTATCGTGTCTATGCCGTTATCTCAGTTGGCCATTAGTTGGGATATAGTCTATCAATCTAAGATGTATCGTTGGGAAGACTCATATGGATATGCCTATGATTTTCGAAACATTAACAAGGCGTATGTTAAAAACCAGCTTGCTATCGACTGGCAGCACGGAGATATATGGAGGACTGAGGTTGCCGTTAGGGGTATTCGTTACAGCGGCATGCGTTACTTAACTGGTTTTAGTGAGTTAGGTCTATACGACGGTTTTTATGGTAGGATTCAGGCTGGTGTCACCTCTGACCGTCAGGGTTGGAATCTGGTTGCCCAGGGCTACAGTGCATCTAAAACTGGTGTAGGAGGTTTTTCAATCCCTTTTTGGGGCGGTAGACTGGGTAGTTTTTATACGACATCAATAGGAGACAAATTTCAACTTAGGTCAGGGTTTGATATAAGTATGGAAGATGCGTTTTATACCCCGGATTATTTAGGTGGCTTACCGCTGTGGAGTTTACAGCAAGAATCCATATCTGGTAGTTATCCATGGGCCAATGTGTTTTTTGAGGCTAGAATAGACGGTTTTGTTGGAGCTGTCAGAATAGTTAATGCCCTTGAAGGTTTATTTCCCTATACTTATTATGCCTATGGCACAGTTCCAAGAATGGACAGAAGTGTACAGTTAAGCGCGAAATGGACGTTATTTAATTAGGTTTTTTGCGGTGGTTTTTTGGCTGCGGGAAAGAGAATATTGTTCAGAATAAGCCGGTATCCTGGGCTATTGGGATACTTTTCTAAATTTGTTGGATCATCACCTACACGATGTTGATAATCTTCAGGATCATGTCCACCGTAAAAGGTCCAATACCCTTTTTTATAGGCACCGTGAATGTACCTCGCTGCACCATCAACTATGTTTGTTCCTAGAATGGTTGTAGAAGTCTTAATAGTCTTTGTGTTAAACGCTGTCGTTTGGCCGTAAAAGCTACGAACCAAATCTCTATGATTTTGAACGAGTATGGTAGGAACAACGTCGTACTTGGCTGAGAAATCAAAGAGTTCAAAATAATCCTTCTCTTCTTTCATGGACCTTACTCGTTGATCTGTTATGTCGATGTCTGAGTATTCATAGCGCAGTGGATTCGTTACTAGACTGAAATCCTTAAATGCAAAACACTCCGTATAGTCCAACTGATACTGAGCTCCGGGTGACATGGGGTCTCCGTCAAACATACTCTCGCATATGTCCGTGTGTGCTGCTGAAAGGGCTATGTCATAAGAATCTGTAGCGGAACACATGGCAAATAAAAATCCCCCATCAGCCACATAATTTGAAATAGTTTGGGCTACCACGGATTTCTGTTTACTCACCTTATTATATCCCATGAGCCTTGCTGCGCTTTCATAGCTTGATTTCTGGTTGATATACCAGGCAGCATCTCTGTAGGTGTTGTAAAACTTACCGTATTGTCCAGTAAAATCCTCATGATGTAAATGGAGCCAGTCGAACAATTGTAGATCACCATTTATAATTTCCTGATCGTAGATTGTCGTAAATGGGATTTCAGCGTAGGTAAGTACGAGTGTAACAGCGTCATCCCAGGGTTGTTTTCCAGATGGTGAATAAACGGCAATTTCAGGAACCTTCTCTAGTGGAAGAGAATTGGTGTTGTTAGCAGGGCTTTGTAAATCGCTTATTAATGCGACTAGAGCATTTGCACTTGCGACTTCGTAAGAGACCCCTTTTATAAGTGCTTTCTTAATGATTTCTTGATCACCATTAAGAATAACGAACGAGCCTCCGCGGTAGTTCAAAAGCCAATGACAGTCGTACCCAAGAGTGATGGCTTCATAAACAAGTCCATAGGATTTCAAATGATCTGATTGGCCATCTTCATCCATGGGGATTAAGATTTGTGCAGTGCTAAAGTTTGGTAGAAACTGAATAAAGACAAGAATTACGACGGATTTAAGAGTCATGATTCTATTAAAGCAATTAAAATGGTACATCACCACCGTCTAGGCTTGGAGTAGGTAAATTAGTATAGCCACCATCATCCTTCTTGAAACCAGCAGTTCCACTACTCGAGCCATCGTTCATTTTGCTTTCCATCATCATGGTACTTCCTTGATCGAGATCAGAGAATTTAGCAAGCTCACCAATGAAGCGGAGTCTAACATCATCCAAGGAGCCATTTCGGTGTTTTGCGATAATGATTTCTGCTTGATTGCTTGATGCTTCTCCATCTTCCCATTCCTCAATACCATAATATTCAGGACGATAAATGAAACTCACAATATCGGCATCTTGCTCAATTGCTCCTGATTCACGAAGATCAGAGAGTTGGGGACGCTTTGACGTAGATCTAGTTTCAACTGCCCTCGAAAGTTGAGACAGTGCGATAACAGGGATATTGAGTTCCTTTGCGATAGCCTTCAATGAGCGCGAAATAGTCGAGATCTCTTGTTCACGGTTACCTTGCGATTTTGATCCGCCAACGGTCATCAATTGTAAATAATCGACAACGATCAAGTCCAGTCCTTGTGTGGATGCTAAACGACGAACCTTTGCTCGTAAGTCAAAAACAGAGAGTGCAGGTGTGTCATCAATATATAAGCTCGCTTTCTCTAGGTCCTTTACACCTGATGTCAGTACGTTCCACTCGCGATCTGTTAAATCTCCTCTTCTTAATTTCTCAGAGCTTAATCCTGTTTCAGAGGATATGATACGCGTGATCAGCTGAACGGAGGACATTTCTAGCGAAAACACAGCTACTTTCTTACCGTGATCTACCGCCATATTTCTTGCCATGGACAATACAAACGCCGTTTTACCCATACCTGGACGAGCAGCAAGAATAATCAAATCAGAGGGTTGCCAACCAGAGGTGACACGATCTAATGCTGCAAATCCAGAAGGAACGCCCGATAAACCTTCCTGTTTAGAAATGGTTTCAATTTTGTCAATAGCCTTTCTGATGAGTTCTTCGGCACTTTCGTAATTACGCTTCAGGTTACCTTGAGCGACTTCGAATAGTTTTTGTTCTGCCTGGTCAAGTAATTCAAGAACATCCGTAGTTTCATCGAAGGCACTTTCTATTATTTCCGAAGAAATGCGGACAAGTTCTCTTTGGATATGCTTTTGAAGCACAATTCTGGCGTGATATTCAATATGCGCACCAGAACTGACTTTCTGAGATAATTGTGCCAGATAGGACTCTCCTCCGGCTTTCTTCATTGATCCTTCTTTACGAAGTTCTGTGGCTACCGTTAGGATGTCTACAGGTTGATTGTCTCCAAAAAGATGAGTGATTATCTTGAAAATATGCTTGTGCTGGTCTTTATAAAATGCATCGGGATGAAGAATATCAATAATTTTCGACAAGGCATTTTTATCAATCAACAGAGCGCCCAATACGGCTTCTTCCAGATCTATGGCCTGCGGAGGTACTCGACCACCAGCAGTTAGATTGGCACTACGTCCTAGGTTTTTAGGCCCGCTAGCATTGTTGTATTGAGGATCTTCCATTTTCAGTTTATTCTGTGTAGACGCCCATACTGAAGAACTTTTCCATTCGTTTTTCAACGCGTTCTTCAGGATTGAGTTTAGACAGCGCTTTGATGTGTTTTATAATTTCTCTCTTGACAATTTCAAACGTGGCGTCCGGATTTGCATGTGCACCACCTAAGGGTTCTTTAATAATCCCGTCAATGAGGCCATTCTTTTTCATATCTGTAGCAGTGAGCTTCAACACCTCAGCCGCTGTTTCTTTGTAGTCCCAGGATCTCCATAAAATGGAAGAACAGCTCTCTGGAGAAATCACACTATACCATGTATTCTCCAACATAAGTACTTTGTCACCAACTCCGATACCAATAGCTCCACCTGAAGCACCTTCACCTATAATGATACAAATGACCGGTACTTTTAGTCTGGACATTTCCATAATGTTTCTAGCAATAGCTTCACCTTGACCACGTTCTTCTGCTTCAAGTCCTGGAAAAGCACCAGGAGTATCAATTAGTGTAACAACGGGGCGGCCGAATTTCTCTGCCTGCTTCATTAATCGCAACGCTTTGCGGTAGCCTTCTGGATTCGCCATACCAAAATTACGGTATTGACGCATTTTAGTATTGACTCCTTTTTGTTGCCCAATGATCATGCATGTCTGGTCCCCGATTTTACCCCATCCACCAATCATTGCTTTATCGTCTTTCACCCCACGATCGCCGTGAAGTTCAATGAATTCTCCTTCTGTGATAGAATGAATATAAGCTTGTGTGTAAGGTCTTTGTGGATGACGGGACAGCTGTACACGTTCCCATGCATTCAAGTTGCTATAGATTTCTTTTTTAGCGTCGTCGAGTTTTTGACGTATGTCAGTGATGGTTTTCGCCATATCTACACCTGTTTCATCAGCAAGCTCATGAGCTTTAAAAAGCTGAATTTCAAGTTCTTCGATAGGTTTTTCAAATGACAAATATTCCATAGTAAGAATTGTTTCAATACCTGCAAATTACCAAAACCTTAGGAGAGGTTCTGTCTTTTTCGTGCCTTTATTATTCCGTTGGCAATGACTGTGGTTAAAATGATGACTACCCCAATATAAAACTGTGGATTCATACTTTCTGTAGCACCAAAAAAGAGCGCCGCGAGCAATATACCATACACAGGTTCTAGGTTAATCGCAAGCATTACAGAGAAGGGTGACATCCGTTTGAGTAATTCCACACTTTTGATGAATGGATAGGCGGTGCAAAGAAGCGCTAGAATCGCTAGAAATAATAGATTTGAATAGGAGCTTGCCCAAAGACTCATTAGAGTATCCGTTCCGAAAATTAATTGGTAGATCAAAATCGAGAGAAACGCGAATGATAATTCCCAGAAAGTGACCTGAATGGGTCGTGGATAACGCGAAACCAGTTTTTTGTTTAAAATGCTAAATGAAGCACTCAGCATAGCGCTGAATAACGCGATAATAAGACCAATTTGAAAGTTCGTAAAGCTTAAAGAGCCTAGGCTATAACGCTCCAGACTGGCTGAGTTGGGTTCTTCATAAAATACAATAACAATACCTAATATGACCAGTAACCCCAGTCCAAGTTCTGTCCAATCAATTTTACTTTTGGTTAGTATTGGGTTTAGCAGTGCGGTCCATAAAGCACCCGTAGATATTCCAGCCAACGTGATGCTAATATTCGCAATTTTAATAGCCCCAAAAAAGGTGATCCAATGGACTGCTATCAAAACCCCACAAAGCCACATAAATAGAAGGTCCCTTGAATTTGCTTGAAATGACTTTCTTCTCAGCAGTAAGTATAGACCAATTGCGACAGAGGTAATCGCGGTTCGGTTAAAGACAAGTGCAAGAGCATCTATGGAAATAAATTTCCCAAGTATGGCAGTAAATCCCCATACGAACACAATAAAGTGAAGGTTAATCTGGTCTTTTATATGGGTTTGCATTTGCGTTATTTAGGAGCTTTAGAGAATCTCCAAATGGCAACTCCGGCGAAGAGTAAATTTGGAATCCAGATGGCAAATTCGGCTGGCTGAATCCCCACCCACAATAATGCTCTACCAAGACCTTTGTCAATGCTTAGTAGCCCAGTAGCGGCAAAAGTTTGTGAGATCTGCATGGCGAATACATAGACGGCGCACAAGATGAGACCTATTGCGATATTGATGCCCAAACCACCTCGTTTTTTTTGCGTGGCTAGAGAAACAGCAAGAAGCACAAAGACATAAGAACTCGCCGGATAAGATGTGCGGCGTTGCATTTCCATTTGATAGGAGGCTATGTTTTCATTTCCAGTAATTTCTTCTTGTTCAATAAAGTGGCTTAATTCGTTACTGTTCATTGTAGCTATGGAACTAAGCTTGGGTGCTATTTGTTCTGACGTGAAGGCCAATGTCGTATCCATCCGTCTACCAGTTAAGATGACTTCATTGTTTAAAGAGTCTAAGGTCCTCAGTCTAAAGTTATCTAGTCGCCATTTTCCAGTTGCTGTATCAAGTCGAACAAAATCTGCAGATAATTTTGAAGCCAATCTATGGGAATCAAAAACTTCATAAGTGAACTGGTAGCCACTTTGCCTCAGGCCGGAATAGGTCTCGAAGTAAACATAATGCCCAGGAAGAACCTGGCGATGTACTTTTTGATTGATCGGTCTTGAAGCACCGGTAATGTACTTTTCTTCAAAGGCAATTCTCTTGATATTTGTGTGCGGAACAAGTAAATGATTCAGGGTTAAGGACAACAAACATATAATGGTCGCACCCACAAAATAGGGTCTCAAGAACCGGTTGAAGCTTGTTCCTGAGGTCAACACGGCCACAACTTCGGAATTTGATGTGATGCGTGAGGTAAACCAAATGGTAGATATAAACAGGATTAATGCACTAAACAAATTCCCATAGAATGCAATGAAATTGATGTAGTAATCAAAGACTATTTCGTTCATGGTAGCGCCATTCTGAAAGTCATCAATTTTTTCACTGATATCAAAAACTATAGCAATGGCAAGGATCAGGATCATCGTTAAGAAGAAGCTGCCCATGAATTTGCGCAATATGTACCAATCTAGTTTTTGCACGGTGTTATAATTTACGTTCTAGTTTTGGTACCATTTGGTTTTTCCAGGTTGCAAAGTCACCATCAATAATATGCTTTCGAGCCTCTTCAACAAGCCATAAGTAGAACCGTATGTTATGAAGAGAGGCGATCTGAGCTCCAAGACTTTCTTTGCTTTTGGTGAGGTGTCTGACATACGCTTTGGTATAACTGCTGTCTACATAACTCGTTCCATTAGGATCTAATGGTTCATGAACGTTTTCCCACTTTTTGTTCCTGATGTTAATAATGCCTTCACTTGTAAATATTTGACCGTTTCTACCATTTCTTGTTGGCATGACACAGTCAAACATATCAATTCCTAAACTGATATTTTCTAAAATGTTCGCAGGTGTTCCTACACCCATTAAATAACGTGGTTTGTCTTTAGGTAAAATGGCACAAGCTCCTGCAGCATGTTTGTACATTTCCTCTGCGGGTTCTCCAACGCTTAGCCCACCTATCGCATTGCCATCTGCATTTTTACTTGCAATATATTCTGCACTTTGGTTTCTCAAGTCTTCATAAGTAGAGCCTTGAATGATGGGAAATAGACTCTGCTGGTAGCCGTACAAGGGTTCAGTTTCATTTAATCGATTGACACATCGGTCGAGCCATCGATGGGTCATTTGCATGCTGTCTTTGGCATATTCATACGTACTTGGATATGGAGGACATTCGTCAAAAGCCATGATGATGTCTGCACCGATCTCTCTTTGTATATCCATGACACGCTCTGGCGTAAACAAATGTTTGCCGCCGTCTATGTGACTCCTAAAAAGTGCACCTTCTTCATTAATCTTACGTTGGTTGGCTAGACTATACACTTGGTAGCCTCCACTATCTGTTAAGATTGGGCCATCCCATCCATTAAATTTATGAAGCCCACCAGCATCTTTTAAGATGGTGGTACCGGGTCTTAGATATAAGTGATAGGTGTTGCCAAGTATGATTTGTGCCTTAGTGTCTTCCTTCAAATCCCTAGTGTGCACTCCTTTGACGGTTCCGGCAGTACCTACCGGCATAAATATGGGCGTTTGAATATCGCCATGGTCTGTGCGCAGTGTTCCTGCTCTTGCAGAACTCTTTGGGTCGGTATGTTCAAGTATGAATTTCATGAATGACAAAAGTACCACTCCCTAGGTTATCTTTGCCCTATGTATACTGTAGAACTCATTTTTAAGCATTTTCCTGATTTGACGGAGAAGCAACGTGACCAATTCACCCAACTTCAACCCTTGTATGAAGAATGGAATAGTAAAATCAACGTGATTAGTCGAAAGGACATGGAGTCTTTTTATGTGAAGCATGTACTCCATAGTTTGGCCATCGCCAAGGTGTATTCTTTTCTGCCCGGTCAGACCATCCTGGATGTTGGTACAGGTGGCGGTTTCCCCGGCATTCCGCTAGCGATTTTATTTCCGGAAACTCAATTTCACTTGGTGGATTCTATTGGTAAGAAGATAAAAGTGGTTGATGCAGTAGTGCATGGTTTGGCTCTAGAAAACGTCGTAGCGGAGCAGAAACGTGCTGAAGAATTGAAATATACGTATGACTTTGTTGTTTCCAGAGCCGTATCACACATACAGAAATTTATACCATGGGTGAAGGGCCGAGTCACCAAGAAAAATTCCGATCCCCTCAGAATCAATGGACTATTTTCTTTAAAAGGAGGAGATTTAGCGGAGGAATTGGGGCCAATTAAAGCCCGGTTAACCTCACTAAAAGATCACTTTGAGGATGAATTTTTCTCAACTAAAAAAGTAGTTTACATTCCTCGAAGTGAAATTCAAGGCTTTCATGCCACAACGGTGGTTAAAGACAAAAAATAGCAAGATGAAATATACGATGGTATTGTCCGTACTGCTCTACACGAGCTCATTATCCGCTCAGTCTATCATCTACGCCAATAGAATATCGGAAGCCCAATCGACTCCACCAACAACTCCAGTGGTGTTGAATTTCGAGCGGTTTAAGGCGAACGTACCATCGCTAGTGATTAAAGCAAACCCATTCACGCTCCCGTTTAAATACATAGATGCGGGTATAGAGTACAGGAATCAACGTTCAGGTTGGACCCTCATGAACCACAGCTATTTTGGATATGGAAGTGATATCCGTGCCTTAACGTACAATGGGATCCATGTAATTACTGCCATGTTTGTGCGGTTCGAGGCGTCTAAAAGATGGTATAGAACGCAGCAGTCTATGTTCCGCTTTGACCAAGAACGTTTTACGGGTATCTATGTCATGTCAGGTTACGCAAATACAAGGAGTACCACAACATTTGAGATGGATCCTGTTGATTTTCCTGTTCCAGTAGGACCTTTTACCGATGGTGTTAGAAT
>Ga0209816_1003770_pt1 | contig 10297 bp, 4 predicted proteins | sample CoawatmetaG01DNA_FD_187509 | JGI IMG/M metagenome (GOLD analysis project Ga0209816, IMG submission 187509) | Marine microbial communities from the West Antarctic Peninsula - Coastal water metaG017-DNA (SPAdes) (version 2) | ecosystem: Environmental > Aquatic > Marine > Coastal ... | reverse complement strand
GCCCAGAATATATGTATCGGAAGAATGGTAAGACAGCTTGGTACCCGGCAATGCATTCTTCTTAAAAATATCACAAGAAAATGTAATCCTGTCCTTGTGTTTGTAGTTATTTGAAAAGCCTTTCTTTCTTAAGTACCAATCTTCGCTGTAATATTTTTTGTATTTGTATTGTCCTGTTGCCATGTCCAGAGTATTACCAAAAGTTACTCCTCTCCATTTTTTTTGATCGCACTGAGTCACGTAGTCAGATATAAGGAGGTTTTCAATCTTTGAAAATTGATCACCCAATAAACTCATGGCATTTGCGGCAAAAATTGATTTAGAAAGTGAGAACGATGGGAGCAACATTTCATCGCAGTAAGGGTATCTCCCTTTTCTTGTTAAACAACCGCCTCTGTAGTGTGATTTTCCATCATAAAACCCATAAACTGTCATGTTTACAGAAGAAACTTCCTTGGTTGATCCAAATAGCTTAGAAAATTCTTTAAGTTGGGATATTGATTTAACGGGAATTTTTGATTCCAACCATTCGTCATGCTTTTTAAGGTCTTTCTTCAAATCACTATTTTCTATAAACACCGCTTCATGAGAGCTAATAAGATCAAATTTAAAGTATGCGCATGTCTCGCTAGCCACTTGATAAACTAGATTTGAGATTTCACCACCTGTTGTCATGTCAAACAAAACAATACCGTTGTGAACACAATTCTGATTCTTTTGAATAAAGGAAAAAGGAAATGAAGTTCTTATGTTTCCTGTTTCGTCATACCAAACTTCCCCTACTCCAAAATGCATATCCCAAAATAGATTTTGTGTGGTTCTTAGTGCTCCAGAAATGGGAATGAACTTAGAATTTTTTATAGAAAATTCTAAACTAAGTGATGGAAGTTTTGATAACGACTTGAATTTTTTGTTGATTTCCAATTCATCAAAAACAACCTTGTAATTGTATTGAAGAGGAATTTTCTGAGTTTCTAAATATCCAGAAAATACCCCTTCATAAGCTATTGCTCCTTGAGGCTTTTGAAAATGGATAAATTTAACAGGGGTTAACTTAGGCTTGTAGTCTGGATCGGGCCACAACAACGGGTCGAGGGGGTTGTATGAAAAAACAATAGACGATAGAAAAAAGACATAAAGCGATAAGAGATATTTACTAACCAAACTACGATATTTAAACATGGCCTTACTCCTTCAACGGTAGATTAGTCCAGACTATAGCTTATTTTTATTTCAAATATCTAATTTCGATAGCATCCGCTGATTTCTCAGACAAGACGCCTGAAATTACAACAAACTTCATTGTTCTTTTCGGTTGTAATGTTTTCTTCAAAAATTTAAGGATGGAAGAAATGTTCTTTTCATGATCGGCATACATGGGAGAGTGGAAGGCATGAATTGAACCTGCCAAAGACAAATGGTTTAAGGTTTTTCTGTTATTGCTAAAAGCAAATACAGGAGTAGTAAAAGGCTTGGCATTTGCAACTATCTCAGCTGTACTGCCACTTCTGGTGATAGCAATAATGCCATCAGCCTCGATAGATTCTGCAATCGATTTTGCTGCTATGCCCAGGTGCTGCCAATCCGTATCGGGTATTAATTTCTTTTCGTAACCCAGTGTTTTGTATTTCTCAGTTTGGTTGGCAATTCTGGTAATAAACTCAACACATTCAACTGGGTACTTGCCTACAGTTGTCTCTCCTGAAAGCATAACAGCGTCAGACCCTTCGTATATCGCGTTAGCAACATCCGTAACTTCTGCCCTGGTAGGCGTTGGGTTTTTTATCATGGACTCCAGAAGGTGAGTGGCAACAATTGATCTTTTGCCATTGCGTGCGCAAGTAGACATGATTTTTCTTTGTATATTTGGCAGGTTAGATAGATCGGTTTCTATACCCAAATCTCCCCTGGCGACCATGACGCCATCTGAAATTTTTGAAATCTCTTCAATGTTAGATAGGCCTTCTTGGTCTTCAATCTTTGAAATTATTTTTATTTTATTAATCTTGGATTTTAAGATGGACTTCAGATCTTCAATATCGCTTGCGTTTCGAACAAAAGAAAGTGCAATGAAATCGACGTCATTTTTTAATCCAAATGCTATATCTTTTTTGTCTTTTTCCGTAACTGAAGGTAAATTTATACGGATACCAGGCAAATTAACGTGCCTTTTGCTGCCGAGCTTGCCTCCATCCAGCACTCTGCATTCAAGCTGATTCTCGGTTTTGTTTAAGACTTTAAAATTCATCAAACCGTTATCGAGTGAAATTAGTGTTCCAACTTTCACGCTGTTAATTAATTCATCGTAATGAACGCGGATTGAAGTTGATTCAACGTCAGTTTCATCACGAATGGTGAACGTAACAATTTCACCTGTTGCTATATCAACAATTTTATTTGTGTCTCCCGTTCTAATTTCTGGACCTTGAGTATCCATCAAAATCCCAACGGGGATGGAAATCTGCTTATTCAGTTTTTTTATTCTATCAATTACTTTTTTAGCTGACTTGTGATCAGAATGAGACATATTTAATCGTGCCACGTTCATTCCAGCTTTTTGTAACTTCTTTAGGCAGTCAAAGCTTTCGGTCGCCGGACCAATGGTGCAAATAATCTTTGTTCTCTTAAAATTCATTAAATTTATAACTTGATGTAATAAAGCTCAAAGATTCTACTTTAATTGAAGCAAAAGATTAGATTAATTATTTACTTTTTGTGCAAACACAAAAAAGGCCAGATTAACTGGCCTTTTTTTTATTCGGTTCTGTTAAAAATTATATCTAACATCAACACCAGACCATCTTCTGGCTAGAGGAGCTGCTGTTTGTTGGAAGTCACGAGTTACGTCGTAAGTTTCCATGCTATAGAAATTTTTATTATCCATAACGTTATTAACAAAAACCCTAACAGACGTATCCCCATCCTCACTCCACCATGAAGCACTGATATTGGTGGTTTCTCTTGAAGGCATTCTGTCTAATGCTCTTTCAATACCCGATGTAGAGAAGTTGCCCGTGTAAGAATGACTAATATTCCACCAAAGAGGTCCTACCATGCTGTCCATTTCATAGGTTGCACGTAGAGTAAATTTCTCTTGAGGTATTCCTTTAAGCTGATTTCCCTTAAGATTAAAGGTATATAAACTTGCTGCGTCACCGACTGCTACAAAATTTACAGTACTGATTTGGGTAAAATCTCCCCAAATTGCCGCTGGAGCAGAAGGATCATTCAAGTTCTCTACAAGATAATCTTCTCCATAATTGGTGTCTGTGTAACTGTAGTTACCCGCCAAGGTTAATCTGTCAGTAGCAGCATATATCATGTCGGTTTCAAAACCTTTGTTGGTTATACCATTAGAGTTGGTAACCTGATCAACGCCGTAACCTCTGATTGGGTCTAGCTGATTAACTCTGTCTTGGTATCCGTCATAGTTGTAATGGTAGATAGATGCAAAGATTTGCAAACTGTCATCCAAATGAAGGCCTTTGTAACCTATTTCAAAAGCTTCTATTTCTTCTTTATCATAAGTGGCCAGTTCTAGATCAGCTCCCCCCAGACAAACTCCAGTTGTGGCATCTCTTTGACAGTCCTTACCGCCGCCTATACCAAGAACGTATCCACCGGCTCTGTATCCAGTTGTTAATGAGAAGTACCATAACTGATAATCGTTAGGCGTGTAATCAAGATTAACTCTGAAGTTAGTGTCACTCCACTCGTCATTGTTATCAATAGTACGCGTGTAGCTGTATGGCATTCCTTGGTTCAATCTTAAAGGATTGGCACAAGTTGTAGCCGTAAGTGCACACACAGGTGCAATAGGGCTTCCGTTAGCCGCCACTCCCGCTGCTCCTGTATAAGTCGCATTTCCCATCATTAAGTTTATCAACGAAAGGTTGGTCATGGTTGCGGGTGCAAGACCAAGCTGTTCGTAATAAGGACCTAACTGACCAGCTCCTGCAAGAATCCCAGGAAACCATCCGTTTGCAAAGTTAAGATTCAGCTCTGCGTACCCACCACTGACTTCCAATGCAGCTTTCTTATCTTCTGCGTATCTAGCTCCAAGGGTAAGAGCAAACTCATCATTAATTGTCCAAGTTCCTTGTGTGTATACAGCTGTAGATTCATTTTGAACTTCATTGTTGTATTCGTAGATTCTTCCTTCTGGGCTTCCTCCCCATCGACCTGAGATAACATCATCCATTGGTGCTGTTCCATGAACGGCATGTGGAGATAGACTCAGAGCGCCTAAGAAATACATTACGCTAGCACCGCCTAGAAACCCTACCGGAGCATCTAGCAAGCCGTAATCAGCTGCATTAATGATAGACGGAATTGGGTTGTTTATTGAATAGGTTTGTTTTCTTGATTCATCCATGTAGAAAACACCAGAAGTAACTTCCACATCTGGCATCAGTTGCCAATTCACCGTAATCTCATGTGTGTTCATATGAACATCTTCCAATACAGTTCTTTTTCTTTGACTAAATTTAGAATCGGATAAGTCTCTGTCTTGGTTAAAAGTGTAATCAAAATCTACCAGACCATACGAGTACTTAACTTGAGTTGTGTCATTAACGTCCCAAGTAATATCGGATTGAATTCCTTCGTGTTCAAAATATACGTGCTGACAAGATTGATTGCCTGTGTAAGGATAGTTAGTACATCTATCTTCGCTATTAACTTTTGTATTGAATGTACCAACAACGCTTTCAGAACCGTCCGATCCATATTCAGGGTTCATAAAAGCTAGAACAGACTGGTTTCTGTCCACGCCTGGTATTAGAGAAGCTCCGTATCTAACTGCTCCAGTTGTAGGATGTGTAAAAGCTTGCGCACCTAAATAAGACTCTCCAACTCTTTTTACACCGTAAACTGCCTGATCTGCACTGTCAGTTCCTCGATTATTTCCCCACCCTTGAGTTAAAATTATAGGTGATTGCCCAACCGTATCCAGTAATCTTTGGTTTCCTCTGATGTTAAAAGTAATGTCATCTGTTACTTTCCAAAGTAAAGATAAAGAATAGTTTTCATCATCAGTTTGATCAGTATCTTCTCCGCTTCCTATTCCCTCTTGTAGACCATCACGATCAGCCGTCATTCCATTGACTCTAAATGCAAAGTTTTCTGTTAAAGGTCCGCTTGTAACAAAATAGTTCTGCTTTCTGCCGTCAGAACCAATTAAAAATCTTACAGTGGACTCACTTTCAAATGTAGGTTTCTTTGTTATATAATTTATCGCTCCGCCTATTGAATTACGACCGTAAAGTGTTCCTTGAGGTCCTCGTAATACTTCAATACGTTCAATATCAAATAAATAAGCTTCACCAGCCGCAATACCAAAATCAGGTGAATAAATGCCGTTGTAATAAGTAGAAACGCCAGGGTCTCCTCCTAGAGCTCTAAAGTTTCTTCCAACTCCACGAATCCTTACATCGTAAGCATCTCTTGTAGTAGCTGGTAATTGATCCATTAAATCGTTAGCTCCTTGCATTCCCAAGTCTTCTATAAGGGATGTGTCAAAAGCAGAAATGGACATTGAAGTATCCGAAACCGTGGACTGACGTTTCTCAGCAGTAACGGTTATCTCTTCGATACCCCCACGCTCTCTTTCATCTTCATCTGCTGAAAGCAGATAGGTAGAAGAAACGGATAAGTTTAATAAAAACAGATAGCTGATTAGCTTTTTCATGGCATCCCCCCATTAGCAAGCTTTGCTTGCAAAGTTAAAATAAAATCCTTTTTAAGAAAGAAAATTTCCTTCTTTCTAACTTCTATTTACATAGATGACAAGGAATCTACCATACTTGCCTCTCTAATGGTAATAAAAAAAACAGGCCCTAAGACCTGTTTTTTATTTTCCTATTTATTTTTATTAGAACTTATACCTAATATCGACCCCGTAATGCCTTGGTGATAAAGCTGAACCCGTCTTTCTGTAGTTCTGCTCATCACTATCAACACTTAGTGCATAGATAGAATCATTATCAAGTAGATTGTTCACGTAAACTCTAACCGAAAGATCACTATTTGAATTCCACCAAGAAGCACTTACGTTTGAGGTTTCTCTTGAAGGGACCCTGTCCAGTGCTCTTTCCACTCCGGAAGCTGAAAATTCACCTGTGTAGGAATGATTGACCAAGAACCAAACCGGTCCAAAGCTTGTGTCCATTTCATAGGTAGCTCTTACCGTAAACTTAGTTACAGGAATACCTTTTAAACCGTTTCCTTTTAAGTTAACCGTGTAATCTTGCACAAAAGATAAATCGTCTGTTGAGCAAGAAACATAACCCTGCGTACACGATCCAAAGAGTGGTACGGGTATTTCAGGATCATCAATGGTTAATACGAAATAGTCTTCGTTATAAGTTGTTTTGGTATAACTGTAGTTGCCAGCAAAATTTAATCTGTCATTTGCCTGGTATTGCATTTCTATTTCAAAGCCTTCATTGGTAATACCATCTGCGTTTGAAACAAAATTAGCACCTGCTCCTCTTATTGGATCAAACTGTTGAAGTGAGTCTTGATAGCCATCGTAATCGTAATGATAAATTGATGCGAAGATCTGAAGCGTGTCGTCGAGATGAAGTCCTTTATACCCTAGCTCCACGGCTTCTACGATTTCTTCATCATAAGGAACCAAAATACTGCCGGTACCATTAGGCACTCCGTTGGCGTCCCTTGCATCGTCTCTCTGACCTGAAATACCCAAAGCGTATCCTCCAGATCTAAACCCTGTGGTAAATGAGAGATACCATAATTGATTATCGTTAGGTGAGTAATCCAAGTTTACACGGATATTGGTGTCGTCCCACGTATCGGAACCTCCAATGGTACTGGTGTAACTGTAAGGAATACCTTGAGACACTCTTAAAGGAGTCGCGCAATCAAGAGCTCCTATTTCACAAGTAGGTGTAATAGGGTTGTTAGCATCTATAGAAAAATAATTGTATCCATAGATAGCAGCTAGCGCTGGATCATAATTGTACACGGCATTACCCATAGCAACGTTTGTAGCAGCTGTGGTTGTAACACCGGAGGTACCAATTGGTGCATAAGGTTGTCCAGCCAATAGATTCACTGCAGGTAAATACCCGCCAACAGGGCCTGCAAATAATTCTGTGTAACCCCCTCTTATTTCCATTGCTTCTTTTTCGTCTTCAGCGTATCTAGCTCCAAGAACAAGAGAAAATTCATCATTTATTTTCCAAGTTGCCTGGGTAAAATAAGCAACCGCATCGTTTGTAACTTCGTTAGTGTGACGATAAACAGCTCCACTTGGATCTCCTTGCCATCTTCCTGATATGGTTGAACCAAGAGGTGCCTGTCCCAATCTAACATGAGGTGTCAAAGCATCGCTGGGCCAACCCAAGACTCCCATAACGGTAGTTCCTGGAGCTCCTAATATGATTCCATAAGGATATAAGTTCTCAAAACCAACATCCATAACACCATAATTAGCAGAATTTAAGATTCCTGGAACGTTATTACTGAGAGTGTAATTTTGTTTTCTGTTTTCGTTCATCATGAACAGTCCAGAAGTTAACTCTATGTCATCGCCTATCATCCAATTCACGTTTATTTCGTGAGTGGTCATATGAACGTCTTCACGCACCGTGGTTCTGTATTGAGAAAGCAAACTTGCTGATTGATCTATGTCTATATTGAAGTCGTAATTGTAATCCACCAATCCGTATAAATAGGTGACCGTAGTTCGATCATTGACATCCCATGTATATTTGAGCTGCTGACCGTTGTGTTCAAACCTCTCACGGTTTGAAGAACAATTGTCGTAAGGAAAATCATTACACTGACTTTCTTCATTGTTGTTGACGTTAAAAGAACCCAAGACATCTGGGCCCGTCTGACCATATCCTGGGTTTAATCTATAAGGAAATCCAGCCATATCGACACCAGCCCTTCTGGGAGCACCGTAAGCAACCTCTCCCGTAACTGGGTGAGTAAACATCATTGCCCCTGGGGTTGTTGCTGTTACTTTTCGTAGGCCATAAACCGCGTCTTTTCTGTTTCTTGTGCCTCTGTTATCTCCGTATCCTTCGGTAAGCAATACCGCTGAACCAATTATCCTATCGGACAATCTATCGTTGGCTCTGATTTGTAGTGACATGTCTTCGTTGATGTTCCAAAGAAGCGTCATGACATTATTAACATCATTTAATGAATTAGTGTCAGGACCGGGACCTATGCTGTGTTGTTCTCCATCTCTTTCAACATTTGCATGAGTTAACCTGTAAGCAAAATTTTCTGTTACCGGGCCGGAGCTCATAAAATAGTATTGTCTCATTCCCATGTCACCAATCACCGTTCTGACTTCTCCTTCAGAATCAAACTTTGGTGATTTGGTGATATAGTTGATAGCCCCACCAATAGAATTACGTCCGTAAAGTGTTCCTTGAGGACCACGAAGAACCTCTATCCTTTCTACGTCGTAGTAAGCATTTTCTGAAGCCGCTATCCCAAAGTCAGGAGAATAGACCCCATTATAATAAGTTGCCACACCAGGATCTCCTCCAAGTGCTCTAAAATTTCTTCCTACTCCTCTGATTCTAACGTCGTAAGCATCTCGGGTTGTGGCAGGAAGTTGGTCCATAAGATCGTTAGCGCCTTGCATACCTAAGTCTTCTAACAATGAAGAATCAAAAGCGGTGATGGACATTGAAGTATCAGACACAGTTGAAGTTCGTTTTTCAGCCGTGACGACTATTTCTTCTATACCAGATTTTCTGGTATCTTCCTCTTCAGCGCTAAAGCCAATGGAAGAAAAAGAAATAAGAAAAGATATTAACGCGACGTTCAGTAATTTTATATTCATGTAATTCCCCAAAAAAATTTTCCAACTCCATGTCAGAAAATAATTAATTAACACAATAAAATCCTTTTATTGAAGTAACTATGCCTAACTTGTCGACAATAGGCAACTTTTTAGAAAAGCAAATTTATGCTCCTTTTGAAGGCATAAATATATAAGCTTATTTTGAAATATCTATTGAGTTTTCTGATTTGGAGAATAGGTAAGAAATTGAAGCCGACATGATTATGAGGTTCAGGATGGTAACGCCAAATAATTTAAAGTTTACCCAAGTTTCTAAGTCTGAGTAATAGATGAAATATAGGTTAATGGTTCCAATCATCAAAAACCCAAAGGAGATAAAGTAGGTTACTTTTTTCCAAGCCACGTCAGGGACTCCCTCTAATTGCGATCCACCAACCTTTGTAAGTATTATTTTAAGGAACGATGGTCCGTTCATTGCTTGAGATACAATTATAATAGAGCCCAACAACCAGTGGACAATAGAGAACTTCCACTGAAGATAAATAGGATCTTTTAGTATTAAAGTTATCGATCCAAGGGGCATTAACAAACACCATGAAATAAAAAGCATGCGACTTACTGAACCTGTTGCTAGTTTTTCTAGAACGACTTGCACTGTTACCAAGATCATTATAGCGGCAGTTAATATTAAAATATCATCAGTGGTAAACCACACTATTGGAAAAATTGCTATTAACAAAAAAGGGTTATTAAAAAATTTATGAAGGCTATTCAATGCATATCTCCGCAAAATAAAAATTTAAGAAGGGACTCTTTTTCACACGACTGTAAGCTTGCTAAGGAATAAGGTAGAACTAATAACGAAAATGTTGAATTTGCTCTCCGCTTTGACCAATCTCTGTCATCGCGTTGATTCCTAATTCAAGGTGAAGATCTGACCACTTGCTTGTAACGCTCGCATCGCTTTCTTCAGTTTTCACACCATCTGGAGTTACAGGGACATCTGAAACCAACAAAAGAGCACCTCTTGATATTTCGTTACTGTGTCCAACAATAAAAATCGTTGCCGTCTCCATGTCGATGCCAATACACGTTGTGGCTTTGAGATGCTCCAGAAAAGGCTTGTCGTGCTCCCAGACTCTTCTATTGGTTGTATGTATAACACCTGTTCTGTAATCACACTCTTTTTCAATAAGCTTCTCGGACACAAACTTGTGTAATTTAAACGAAGGAAGTGCCGGAACTTCAGCCGGATAATAATTGTCACTCGTCCCCTCCCCTCGAATGGCCGCTATTGGTAAAATAAAATGGCCTATTTCACTGGATGTTTTTAGTCCCCCGCATTTTCCAAGAAACAAAACGCCATTCGGCTTGCAGGCAATCAACAAGTCCATGATGGTAGCCGCATTAGGCGAACCTATGCCAAAATTTATGATCGTCAATCCGTCATTGTTGGTTGCGGCTTGCATGGGTTTTTTTTCTCCATAAATATCTGCACCAAAACGA
>Ga0209816_1003766_pt1 | contig 10305 bp, 8 predicted proteins | sample CoawatmetaG01DNA_FD_187509 | JGI IMG/M metagenome (GOLD analysis project Ga0209816, IMG submission 187509) | Marine microbial communities from the West Antarctic Peninsula - Coastal water metaG017-DNA (SPAdes) (version 2) | ecosystem: Environmental > Aquatic > Marine > Coastal ... | reverse complement strand
GATAGCTTATTCATAACAAGATTGTATATGTATTAAAACATTGCAGAAGTGAGTATTGATTTTTTAAATTATAGTGCAAATTAAGTAATAATTTTTTTATAAACAGCACCATAACAAAAAATAATTTAATTTATCTATTGACAAGAAATTGATACTGTTTATAATAACGCCCTTGGGCCTTTGAAAAGTGACATTGCCAGACCAGGCGGAAACTGCTTGGATTTATGCAAGCCTTAGCCTTTTAATTAATCAGTAGAAAGTTATACACGATTAGTTAACTAGTTAAACAAAGCGAGAATGAACTAAAAGAGGCCCATTCAAATTTTTAAAACCATTGTTTAAAATACTATTAATATGAATATAGATAAAGTGCCATTAGAATATTTAGTAGAAACATTAGCGAAAGCGCTATGTTTTGAAAAATACGTGGCAATTAACAATATAAAAGACCATAACAGTGTTGATACAAAGGCTGCATCAGAATACTTTGAAGAGCATTCTGATTTATATATGCATAAATCAGTTGAACTTTTAAGTATGTTTCACGATTTTGATGGAACTGAAAATTATTCTAATACTCTTCACTAATTAAGGTCTAATTATTAAAAATACCACTAATATTATTGTAGAGAAAATAGATAGTAAGCAAGACTTAATTGCTTTTTTTGGTATGAAAGAATCTCATTTCAATTCGGTTTATTGGAAAAAGGGTCATAATAAATACACAAAACTCGTTATAAATAAAGCAAATGGAAAGCCCAGAACTATTCATAATCCTTCAAAAAGATTAAAAATAATTCAGCGTAAAGCTTTAGAAAAGCTACAAGTGGTTAAAAAGTTTCAACCTAGAAGTCATGCTCATGGTTTTGCCCAAGGGAAAAGTATTATTACCAATGCCGCTTTCCATCAAAAAAGTAAACGAATAATTAAAATGGATTTAAAAGATTTTTTCCCAAGCATTCATTTTGGGAGAGTTCGAGGAATGTTTATGGCATATCCATTTGAATTTGGTGAAAAGGCTGCAACAATAATGGCTCAATTAGCTTGTTTAGATGACAAAATTGGAATATTGCCACAAGGAGGGCCATTAAGCCCTTATATAGCCAATATGATGTGCAGAAGATTAGATAAAAAATTAGCTGAGGTTGCTAGAAGTCATCGCTGTCATTTTACTCGTTATGCAGATGATATTACATTTTCAACGAATGATGTTTCCCAAAATAATATTAATGGCTTAATAAAAGAAACAAGCTCAATTATTGAATCTGAGGGTTTTGTTGTAAATAAAGATAAAACAAAGATACTAACCCCTGAAGAGCGTCAAGTTGTGACAGGCATTATCATTAATGATGGAATTAATGTGAATCGAAGATATGTTCGCAATTTAAGGGCAACTCTAAGAAATTGTGATAAGGATGGCATCGAATCACAAATAGAAAGAAAAATATTTAGGGATAACAGATCTAGTAGGCCAAATTTGTATGCTAGTTTATATCACCCTTCTAAAATTTATTTTTTAAGGCATCTTTTTGGAAAGATTAGCTTTTATGGCAGTGTGGTTTTATCTAATAACCAAGATGAGAAAAATAAAAAAAATCCCACACTTTATAAAAGAATCCAAACTTATGAAAATATCTTATTTAAATTTTATAAATTAATAAAAAAACCTGAAGAAAAAGTTGACTCACAATTCATAGACTCAGTTCATACACTCCTATCTAAACGTCCAAATTTGGTTGAACAATTGACACTTCATAATAAAATTAAGGGAATAAGAAAGAGAGCTCTAAATGACTTTTTGAGCGAGACCCTCACTCAAAATAGACTAAAAGAATTAGACTCAAAAGAAAACCTACATGATTTAGATTTCTTTATTGAAGAATTGAAAAAAGATGATCCAAGGATTTTTACTTATTATTCTAGAATGCCTTCTTTGGAGGATTCTAAGTATGCATTAAAAAAAATGTTGAAATTCCCGCTAATTGACATCAACAAGACAAGAATAGTCTTGAAATCTTTAAAAGAAGGAAATTTGAAAAAATTAGTTCATGATGACTCTATTTTAGTAAAGGATTGTTATGCAATCTTGTGTGATAACTATGAAAGCGAATTTTATTATCTACCAAAGAGACTTAAAGGGGAATTTGAAGCATGGAAGGCTCATTTAGATAAAGTGTTAATTAAGTATAGCGAATCACACAGAATTGATGGTTTATCAATTGACCCAATTATGCTGGATGCAACAATGACTTTGAAGAAAAATACAAGGTTTGGGAGAAGTCCAAGTTCAAGCTCAAATTTAAATAAAGAAATCCAAAAATTAATTAAAGAAATTTCTCTAATAAAGAAGTATACGAACCTAGGTAGCAGGGTTGAGGTATTAATTGAGAGTGCTTTAGGGTTTTACACCCATGTGCCATCTATTTTAGAGTCTATTAAATATGTGCTGATGTCAATGGATGATAATACTGATAAGAAAAATAAAATTTTTATAGATATACAGAAAACGCATAGAAGAATTGAATTAAGAATATTTGATAAATCAAAAAATACTCAGCATCGCGATATTGAGAATGACCGATTATTTGTTCATGGAAAGTTAAGTAATGTAATTGGATTGACTAATGGGCTCTGCGAGTATTGGATAGAGGCGGGACTAGATAATGGTGATAGAAAAATTATAAATATGCATAATGGTAAAAGTGAAAAGAATAGCGAATTAAGCAAACTCAGTCAAGGGCTAGTCCACAGGTTTAGATTTGAAAAATGATAAAAAATAAATTAAATATACTTTTACTTGACGATAACAATGACCGATTGCTGAAAACTTCTTCTTCAATCAAGTTTTGTGATGATGGCAGATATTGTGTTGATTCTCAAACAAGCATTGACCAAAAAACTTATGAAAGCAACAATTATGATATTGTTTTAGCGCATTATTCTAATAAAGAAGTATACGAAAGTATTGAAGACAACGATTGGAACTCTGGAGATGCTGTAATGATCTTTTTTAGTGGTGAATTTACTATTGAAAAAATTATAGAAGATGGTGAATGGTTTGTAAGTGCCTCCTTCCTGCAGAAAAGAGAAAATATCTGTATATTACTTAAAGAGGCTTATGAACAATGGTTATAGGTCTTGGTGTTGATATTAGTTTTGCTGAAAAAAGTATTGACTTTGTCTTTAAGTCTTTAACAAAGAAGCGCAATCAGGTTCGATACCACATTTCATTAAAAAAGATAGTTGAACAGGCCCCTAGTCAATTGATTATTCCAGGCTATATCAAAGCTTGCGATTATAATTATGAAACCCTAATAGAACATATTAGAACAGATAGTAATAAAGCAATTGCTATGATTCCTATTCTGGTTTACTTCGAAGATCTGGAAAAAATATTACCCGATGGATTCAAAGAACAATTGTTTAAAGGCATTGCAGTTGCATTTTCTACTAACCCTGAAAAAGAGGAATTCATTGATAAATTTGATGAAAAGGCTCTAGACACTTATTTAGAGACATGTTTCAAGTATCCATATAGTCAGGGTAGTCATGATAAGACAAATCTATGGGGATCTCTATCTTTGCTTAAATCATTATCATCTATTGATCCTGGCAATAAAGACTTATTTAAAGGTATATCTGAGCTTGAAGATAATTTATCTGAAGCAACCTACTTTAAACGCTTAATTAGTGAGTTCGATTCTTCCAATGTCGATAAGGAATATATTGGTCGATTAAAAAGTGAAAGTTCAAAACTCGCTAAAATCTCTAATGATACAACTGTACTAGTTATTGAAGATCAGCTCAAAGATGGATGGGAGATTTCATATGACTTATTTTTCTCAGTATCTAGTAATTTTAAAGTGATATTTGCTGAGAATGAAATCAAAGCACAAGAAATAATAACTAAAACCAAAAATATTGATTTAGTTCTATTAGATGTTCGTCTGGATAAGGAACGTGATAATTATAGTCAAGATGAGACGGGACATCATGTGGAGAATTTATCTGGTGTTAAATTAGCTAAATGGATTCGAGGTGAAATACCAACAATACCAATAATTGCGGCAACAGCGTCTAATAAGTCTTGGACTTTAGAGGCCTTATTAGAGCAGGGTATTAATGGTTATTGGGTTAAGGGTTCACCAAATTTGGTTACTAATTCTAGAGTTGGAATTGAAAATACGTTAGATCTTATTAAAAAGATTTACGATACATTGCAATGGTCTCAGGCAACTGGTCATTGTCAAAATGAGTTATATCGAATAGCTAATGTTGTTAATGAAACGTTTTTAGAAGGCAAGGCCTTACCTTTTTGCCAGAGACAAATAAGAGAAAAAGCAAAATCATTACAAGCCCTATTGATGCGTTCTTTTTCCCCATTTAGTAATGAATTGTCTGATGGATTGCAACTAAATTTAGCTTTTATAAATATTTATTCCTGCATGAATGATTTGGTTGAATGGGCGTGCGATATAAAAGAGTTAGAAAAAGATATTTGGGAATGGACAACTATAGGCGATTCTAAAGGGTATGTTGATGATGAGTTAATTGCTAAAGTTGAAAAAGTCAAAGAAAAAAAATCTAATTTTTGGGATGAATGGGAGTGGACTGTTCCTTTCAAAGATAAAACAATTACATATCAAAATATGCCAGATAAACAAATGGCAATTCAACTTCTTATTGTTAAATTTGGCAATGGCTCTAAGATAAAAGAATTCAAAAGATTGACCAATAAAAGAAATGCACTTCCTCTTATTCATGGAAAAAGACCAGCATCAGGAAGTGTACTTGAATCTGAAGATGCAAAAATGTCAGATATTGATAACCTAATTAATATATTGGGTTCCTTAGTGGATAAGCATAAAGAGTTACTTGATAAGTATGGAGAGTAAAAAATTCAACTAAATGAGCAGCAAAAAGAAGCAGTTGATTTAATTATCAAGTTTGTCAGTAGCAGTGCTGATTGTTTTATATTAAAAGGAAGTGCTGGGACTGGAAAAACCACACTAGTAAAGCATTTACTTAACAAATTAGATGAGCAAAAACATATAGCGCTGCTAATGGCTCCAACGGGTAGGTCTGCTCGTATACTTAATTCAAAAACAGCAATTCCTGCCAAGACTATCCACGCCCATATCTATGCGCTAGATAAAATTCAAGTTGATGAAGAAGCTACCAACCCAGACAACCCAGGGTATGCAGATTCTAATGACTCATCGCATCGTTTCTATTTTCCCTTAAAGGAGAGTGAGCCTCAGAGTGCTCTATTTATTATTGATGAGTCCTCAATGATTGGTGATCTTGAAAATAAAGGAGATTTAGTTCAGTTTGGATCAGGGAAATTACTGTCTGATTTAATTCAATATGCGCGGATTGGTCGCTATGGTCATATATCGGGTGAAAGGGTAAAAATTTTATTTATAGGCGACCCAACACAATTGCCCCCTGTTTCAGAAAGTAATTCACCAGCACTGTCTAAAGAATATTTGACTAATGAATTTAATGTTGTAGCTACTGGTTTTAACCTAACTAAAGTAATGAGACAAGCTGCAGGTGGTGAGATTTTAACCCAAGCAACTAAATTAAGAGATTCAATTATTGGAAAGCAATTTAATAGTTTTTCCTTGAAAGGGAATGGTTCTGAAATTCAAGAAATTTCTACTCAAAATGCCATTGATACAGCTGTTGAAAGTATGGCAAAAAAAGTTAGTGTGGCATTTGTTACATATACAAATAAGCAGGCTCTCACATTGAATCAGTCTATTCGAGAGCGAATATTTAGCAAACAAGATTTACCAATGCAAGTCGGTGATACACTCCTAGTTAATAAAAATTCTCCTCTTTATAGCCTTAATAATGGAGATTTAATCAAAGTTGTTAACCCAAATTACCTTCCTGAAGTTAAAAGTATTCGAATGAAGGGTGTTGAGCATCCTGTTGAACTTTCATTTAGAGATGTTTTGATCGCTTATAGAGATTTCAATGGCGCCATTATAAGAAGTAACGCTTTAATTTTAGAAAATCTTCTAACATCTAATGAGAGAGAATTATCAGCAGCTGAAAATCGTGCATTAATGATTGATTTTAGATCAAGGCACAAGGCCCTTAAGACAAATTCAAAGGAATTTAAGGCTGCCATAGGAAGTGATAAGTATTTTAATGCACTGCAAGTTAAATTTGGTTATGCATTAACTTGCCATAAAGCTCAAGGTGGGGAATGGGATACGGTAATTGTGGATTTCTCAGATGCTCGTGGAAATACTAATGAAAGTTATTTTCGTTGGAGTTATACGGCGATCACAAGAGCTAGTAAGAAATTGCTTACAATATCTGCACCAAATTTTGATGAGACAACCAATATAGATTGGGGTGCCATCGAGCCAATACTTGATCCAAAAATTAAGAAAAATGATCTAGATAGCGACTTTGAAAATGATCCTGATTGGATCAGATTAAGTTTTATAAAAGGACAAGAAGACTTATATTCTAATTATAAAAAGATCTCTAAATTACTTTTAGAAAAAAACCTTAAGGTGGTCTCAATTACCCATAACCAGTATTGTGAAGACTATTTAGTTAGTAGTGAAAATAATCATGTCAACATACAGTATTGGTATAACGCAAAAGGGTCAGTTTCAAAAATTGCAATTAAGCTAGTTAATAGAGCAGATATGAATCCAGACTTGAATGAAGAGGTCTTGAAGTTGTTTAATCTAGCAATATTTGAGGAAGCTTTAAGCTTTGATGGGCAAGATGAGTTTTTTCTAAAGTTTAAGCGTCAATTATCTAGCCTGCTTAAAGATTCTAATATAACCATAGTATCGATAAGAGCGTTGGCTTATTGCTACCGAATTGAGTTTGATGAAGAGGGGCATAAATCACAAATTGACTTCTTTTATAACAATAAAGAGCAATGGACTAAGGCTCAAGAGGTTGGTGGTGACGACTCAAGCAAAGGTTTAAAACAGAGACTAGAAGTATTGTTTAAAAATAGCTGGCCTATCTGAAAATGCATATATCCCAACAAATCACAGCGCTTAGAAAAGAAGGTAATCTAGATGATGCTGAAAAATTAGCATCAAGCGCATTTGAAGAGAACATGGATAATAAATTTTTCCAATCCGCTTATGGATGGGTTATTTATTTTCGATTGAAAAATATACCTGAAGATTTACAAGCCAAAAAAATTACGCATGGTAAATCAATTTCTTTGCTAAATTATTATATTAATCTATATGTAAAATTTAATTTAATTGATAAGCCTGACTTGCTGCACTCTATGATTTTGATGCAAGTATTAAAGATAGATAAAGACTGGGATAGGCTTCTTGGGTTTGCTAAATGGTGGGGAGTTGATAATTTTAGACAGGAAGACTATAAACCCCTTGAACTCCAGAATGGTAAAAAAATTGCAAGTCTAAATTTGCGCTTTTATTACCGTATTGGTCGTGCACTTTGTTCGCAATATCTCAGTATTAATGATGAATTAAGAGAATGGGCTGAAGAGCAATTAGAGTTGATATTAAGTCAGAATAAAGAGGATCAATGGCTTCGTTTGTATAATTGCAAGCTAATGCTTCTAAAGGGTGACTCTGAGGGCGCCTTAAAATCAATAAAACAAATCATAAAGAAAAAGAATCAAGAATTTTGGGCTTGGTCTCTTTTGGGTGACATTATTACTGTTAATGATTCAAAAAAAGCAATTTTGTGCTATCAACACGCTATTAATTTGTCAAAAATACCTACTGCAGTTGTAAATGTACGCGAAAAACTTGCAAAGTTACTTGCCCTACAAAATAAGCATCCCGAGGCTATTGTTCAAATAATTAAAGCTTTAGAGCTTCGAAAGAAACTAGGGAGCAATAAAATCTCAAATGACTTAACTCAAATGATTAATTCCAATTGGTATAAGGAGCATTTAAATACCAAACTTCCTAAAGAAATTGATGTGAGCAATCAAGTCATCGATATTATTTATGTTGATGATGATTTAGTTCTGAAGACGGGAGTTGTTGACAATCAAAACCAAACTAAAAAGTTAGCGCATGTTTCTTTTGGTCCGGATAATGGAGTAGTGCTAATGCATCATCAATTTTCTAAAATCAGTAATGTTGGAATTGGAGCAATCATTAATGTATTTTTTGAAGAGGGGTCACACTCTCCAATACGATGGAAGAGGGCAGATCAATCTTTAATTGATGGACTACTAAATGAATTTACTGGAATATTAGAGCAGGTTCCTGAAAAAGACTTTGGCTTTATTCGAACAACTTTAAAGGAAAGTATTTTTGTTCCTCCAGATTTAATGTATCAAATGAAAGATAAAGTTAAATCTAAAGTAACTTGCAGAGCTATTCTTGCTTTAGACAAAAGTAAAGGAAAAGAAGGCTGGAAAGCTTTATGTGAAATAGAGACTATTTGCGAGTTTTAAATTTTCTCTGTTGTGTGAGATAAGGTAATAAAAACTATTCTTAATTAAACCAGCCACAATTAAGAGTATTTTTTTATTTAATAGAAAATTGATTATTTTGTTCATATGCATAATTAGGAAAGAGCTATTAGATTATTGTAAACTAGAGACTAAAGCAATGATTAAAACTCTAAGATTGCTAAAAATTCATACATAATAACCAATAAATAAAGGGCGCTGATGAAAGAGTATATAGATCAACTTGAAAGTACCGGTAATTACAGGGTAATAAAAAGACTAAAGGATGAGACTTTTTATAACGACGATGATAGCAGCGAAAAAAAAATAGCCATTTTTCTTGATACTGAAACAACAGGAATCAATTTCGAAAATGATGAAATCATTGAACTGGGTATGGTTGCTTTTGAGTACAACCCTGAAACAGGAAAGATATTTAAAATTCTTGAAACTTTTAATGAATTAGAGCAGCCCAAAATTGAAATCTCTAAAGAGGCAAGTGAAGTTAATGGAATAACCATGGAAATGGTAAAGGGCCATAAAATAAAAGATAATGAGGTAGAAGATTTTATTAGCAATGCGGTCATTATTTTGGCTCACAATGCTAAATTTGATAGGCATTTTGTAGAAAAGCGGTTTCCATTTTTTGAAAATACCCACTGGGGATGCTCTATTAAAGATGTTTCATGGCATGAAAATGGCTTAAAAAACCGTTCTTTAGAGTTTTTAGCTTATAAGTATGGATATTTTTTTGAGGCCCATCGTGCAGATAAAGACTGCATGGCATCGATTCATTTGTTGTCCAAAACGCTTCCTGAGTCTAAACTATTGGTCCTGGAAGATTTGCTAATTAATGCGCGAAAAAAATCAAAACGTATTGCTGCAAAAGGGGCGCCATTTGCCATTAAAGATAGTTTAAGGGAGAGAGGCTACAAATGGAATGCAGAGGCAAAATATTGGTTTATCGATGTTAGTGAGGGAGACGCTTCATCAGAAATGAACTGGCTTTCAGATGAACATGAAGTCGTTGGTGATATTGTTGGTTCTATTGATACAAAGACTAGGTACAGCAAAAGAGGCTAATTAGATTCTTTCTCTTTTTTCTCATTATCGTCTTTAAGAGACTCAAGATACTGCTCTTCAGATGGTTCATGAGGGTCAGTCAAATCAATTAAGTGTTTATTTTCGTAATTAAGTTTTTCTTCATCCTCCATAAATTTCTCCATATTTAATCTGCAAAATAGTTTAAGGCCTATATTTCACTTGGAAACATTCTATCATATTCGCTCGCTATTGCCCCATAATCCATCGATTGACGCATAAATGGAAGTAAGCCTTTTTTAACCACTCTTGGAAGCATGTGAGATTTTGCTCTCGTTAATGCTACATAAGCTAAACGTGGATCGTTAACTAACATTGACATATCACCAATGCTTTGAACTACTATTGCAACGTTATCAGCCTGATCGCCCTTAGAGGTATGTATGCTTTGAATTCTAATGTTTGAAGCACCTATTTCATCAAGGCTCGGCATTGGTTTATTTCGATAAAAATGAGGTATTGGAGGCCTTAATTCTAATAATGCTTTTGACATATCCATGCCTGTTTTTTTCGACGGGCACATAATTAACCACTCATCTTCTTTTTTATTAATAATTTCAATTAATAAATCATTAATGTCATATTCTTCGTAACGTTTAAACTCTTTACCTTCAGCGTCTTTAAAATTTCTTTCAGACATATAATTTAAGGTTCCAGCATGATCTGCTGCTTCCCATTCTTTTGGTTTACGATTCGGCAACGCTAGTATAAATTTCATTACCCCTGCATTTACATAATCCATAACTTGTGAAGGAACTCGAAAGGATTTAGGA
>Ga0209816_1003762_pt1 | contig 10311 bp, 9 predicted proteins | sample CoawatmetaG01DNA_FD_187509 | JGI IMG/M metagenome (GOLD analysis project Ga0209816, IMG submission 187509) | Marine microbial communities from the West Antarctic Peninsula - Coastal water metaG017-DNA (SPAdes) (version 2) | ecosystem: Environmental > Aquatic > Marine > Coastal ... | reverse complement strand
TTATGCTTCCTGGCTCACAGTTAATGCTTAAATCATTCCTTAACAGATCAACTATCATAAGATTTTCAGACCTATCTTTTAGACTATTAAGTAACTCATTTGCATTTTTTTTATCTTGCTTTTTATCTTTACCCCTAACCCTAGTTCCCTTAATTGGCCTTGTCGAAACATTACCACCCAATGACTTAATGAATCTTTCAGGCGAGCCTGATAATATTTGAAAATTAGGATAGGATAGATAAGCCATAAATGGTGACTTATTAATGCTTCGAAATTTTTTATAAAAAATCCAGCTATCTCCAACAGCATCAACCTCAAACTTTTTAGACAGATTAATTTGATAGCAATCCCCGGAACTAATATAACTTTTAACAACTTCAAATTGCTTTTTATATTCCGAATAAGTTAGGTTGTCCCTAATTTCTGATTTTATAATAAATTGTTCAGTCTTTTTTTGTTGTTTATTTTTTAATAAGCTTAATAATTCAGACCATATTTTTTTAGTTTCCGTGTAAGAAAAAGTTGAAACTAAATAACTTCTTTCATCCAAGTGATCTGTAACAATTACCCAATCATACACACCAATCATCATTGAGTTAACAAGCTCAGACTTATCTTCCTCCAAATTAAGTCCGTAAGAACAGTAGCCAATAGCCCCACCAACAAAAGGTATCTCACTTGAGGTATCTTGGTACTTTTTCATAACTTCACTTAAAATATCTAACGCTGGTTCTTTTGTTTTTCTTTTTCCTTCTGAATTAGTTATTTCAGTAACACCTTTCAAGGTACTTAACTTAATAAACGGATTTGCTGCGATAATATCAAATCTAGCATAGCTACTTTTAGGCTTATCTTTTTGATAGCAACTATCGAGGAATACTGGCCACTCAAAGTGACTAATTTTTTCATAAAATACAGACGAATCAACTTGATAGCCTAGTTCTTCAATTTTCATAATATCTTATTATTTTATTAAATATAAAAAATATTATAGGTGAATTAAACCAATTAATATAAAAAAAGGCACTTAAAGTACCTTTTTTTATATTAATTATAAGAGAGTAATTACTCAAGATTTGCATGAATACTTCTCATACCTTCTTCAGTTAAGTCCTTATCAAAGATAATCTCTCCAATCAACGCCTCGAGAAAAACTAGAGTTGATAACTCAAAAGATGTGCCCATTGGCAACCCCTTAGTTAAAGCAAATACCTCATCATTACCTATAGTAACCGTTAAATCTGCTAAATTTGACATTGCCGATGCAGCTTTCATTGAAACAATAACTATTTTCGCACCTTTAGATTTTGCTGTCTCAATAGTTGGAAGTAGAGTTTTTGTTCCACCGGAACCAGAAATAACAATATACAGATCTCCTTCTTTGAGAGCAGGTGTTACAATTTCACCAACCATACTTACCTTGTATCCACAATGCACCAACCTCATAGCAAGAAAACTAGAAACTAATTTTGATCGACCTGCGCCGGCAACAAAAATGTGACCTGCCGCTTCGATATGTTTTTTAAGGTCTGCTCCCTGCTCATTATCTGTTGCTTTTAAAACGCTAGCAACTTTATCCATTATTAATTTTTGTGTATCCATTATTTAATCTCCAAATCAAACATTAATCATAACAAAAAAAACCCGACATAAAGTCGGGTTTTTTAATTTTTTACATCAACTAATTAAAATCTATTAGTGAGCAATAGCTGTTATTTCTGCAGCAGCAGCAGCTGGATCAGCAGCTCCATAAATTGCAGCACCGGCTACAATAATAGAAGCACCAGCATCTTTAACTTGTTGAGCTGTGTTAGCTTTAACACCACCAGCAACTGATATTTTAGCACTATCACCGATAGCTTCTTTAATTGTAGCTAAATCAGCAAATGGTGTATCGCCAGCAGCTTGTGCGTCAAGACCAGTATGAACACCAATGATTTGTGCTCCTGCAGCAACGCATTCTTTAGCTAGACTTACTTTGTCATCAACATTAATCATGTCAACCTGAACTTCTTTACCGTATTTCTTAGCAGCAGCAATAACGCCCTTAATAGTAGCAATGCCTGATGCTCCAAGAACTGTACATATATCGCCACCAGCCTTGTAAAAAGGCTCAGATTCATATTCACCAGCATCCATTGTTTTAAGATCAACAAGAATTAGGTTATTAGGAAACTTAGCACGAAGTGTTTCAAGTAACTTGATACCATTATGCTTAATGCATGGTGTACCAATTTCAAGAATATCAACGTGAGGTGCAACTTGTTCAGCTAACGCAATTGTTGCGTCAAAATCTAATGAATCTAATGCCATTTGTGTATGTGCCATGGTTTCTAATCTCCAACTTAATTTTAATTAAAATAATTTCTACGCATAAAAGTGATACATATCACTTGTTATCGAGCAGACCGAAATAGTATAACTTCAAGCAATATATGTCAATCAATTGCTAATTTAAGCTTAAAGTTTTTCGGCTAAAGCAGCTTCTAGCTTGTTTTGGTCAATAATGAAGTTACGAATACCTTCGGATAATTTTTCAGTAGCCATTGCATCCTCATTATGATCAAACCTAAACTGATCCTCCTCCAACCTTGCAGGTTTTTCTTTCGAAGCCCCACCATCCTTTAAAAACTGAGTCAATTGACCTTCAGTTTTTCCTAACTCTTCAATTAAAGAGGGGCCAATTGTTAATCGATCACACCCTGCTAAAGCTGTTATCTCACCAATATTTCTAAAAGAAGCACCCATAACAACAGTTTTAAAGTCATGTTCTTTGTACCAAGAATAAATATTCCTTACCGACACCACTCCAGGATCAGTTTCAGAAGTATAATTTTCACCTGTTTTCGCTTTATACCAATCCAGGATTCTTCCAACAAAAGGTGAGATTAAAAATACCCCAGCCTCTGCGCAAGCTCTTGCTTGAGCAAAACTAAATAATAAAGTTAGATTGCAATTAATTCCTTCTTTTTCAAGAATCTCTCCTGCTTTAATGCCTTCCCAGGTAGATGCTAGTTTAACCAATACCCGATCGTTTGTTACACCAGCCTCATTGTATAAAGAAATAATTTTCTTACCTTTTGCTACCATCTTGTCTACATTGAATGAAAGACTGGCATCAACTTCAGTTGATATTCTTCCTGGAATATGTTTTTGTATTTCCAGGCCAACTAAAACTGCCAACTTATCTGCAGCATCTTCAATTTGTTGGTTTTTATCCGAACTTTGCTCTTTAGCGTAAGCAATTGCTTCAGCAATCATTGGTTCACATTGTGGTAATTTACTTGCTTTAAGTAATAAAGAAGGATTTGTTGTTGCGTCAACAGGTTTTAAGGCCTTAATTGCTTCAACCTCTCCAGTATCCGCAACTATTGTTGTCATTGTAGCGAGTTGTTCTAATAATGTTGCCATTTAAGTCTCCGTATATATTTGTATTAAAGGTGCTTCTGAATAAAGCTGTCATTCATTTTAACAACAATCGATATAACACTGCAATTTAATTTAGAGTTTCTTTCTCTAAACGCATATATTCCCGTTAAAAATATAAATAATTTTTGATTATTATATTTAATGACATTAGTAGCTTTATTTGGCAGAATTACGGTTTTAAGTACTTTTAATCAGTGATGGTTACGATAATGCTCTATTATTATAAATCTATACCTGAAATTAAATAAGGATCCAGAATGCTCGAACAAGTTATCCCCTTTGAAAGCCTTCGAAATAAAGATGTAAGCCTGGTTGGCGGAAAAAATGCGTCTCTAGGTGAAATGATTTCCCAGCTTCAAGCTAATGGGGTAAGAGTCCCAACTGGATTTGCTACTACAGCTAATGCCTTTAATGAATTTTTGAAACATGATGCGTTGGGTCAAAAAATTGAGCAGGAGTTAGAAGGCTTAGACATAGATGACGTAACTTTGCTAGCAGTGGTTGGGAAAAAAATACGTCAATGGATTATTAAAACTCCATTCTCGGACACTTTAAATAAAGATATTGAAAAAAGTTACGAAGCATTAATTAAAAAATCTGCTAAAGGCACAACGTTTGCGGTTAGGTCCTCCGCCACAGCTGAAGACCTTCCGGATGCTTCTTTTGCTGGTCAACAAGAAAGCTTTCTTAATATTCATGGCGTGGAAAATATAAAGCAAGCCATTAAAGAAGTATTTGCATCTCTTTACAATGATCGAGCAATTTCTTATCGTGTTCATAAAGGGTTTATTCATTCTGACGTAGCAATTTCTGCCGGTATTCAGCAAATGGTTAGAAGTGATATTGGTTGTTCTGGAGTTATGTTCACTATTGATACTGAGTCTGGATTTAAAGATGTTGTTTTTATAACCGCTTCTTATGGGCTTGGTGAAACCGTTGTTCAAGGAGCGGTTAATCCTGATGAATTTTATGTGCATAAACCTCTCTTAAAACAAGGTATACCTGCAATAGTTAGGCGCACAATAGGCTCTAAGAAAGTCAAAATGATATTTAGCGAAGACACAAAAGCAGGGTTAAGCACAAAGATAGTTGATGTTAGCCCTAAAGAATCAGATGTATTTAGTATCTCTGATGAGGATATTATCGAGTTATCTAAATACGCGGTGTCAATAGAATCGCATTACAAATGCCCCATGGACATAGAGTGGGGAAAGAATGGTCTTGATGGAAAAATTTATATTTTACAGGCAAGGCCAGAAACAGTAAAGTCGCAAGATAAAAACATCACGGAAACATACGCCCTAAAAGAGAAAGGAAAAGCAATTGTTGCGGGAAGAGCGGTAACACAAAAAATTGGGGTGGGGCCAGTTAGAATTGTTCGTGATCCTTCAGAAATGCACACCGTTCAACCGGGAGATGTTTTAGTTGCAGATATGACTGACCCAAATTGGGAGCCTGTTATGAAAAGAGCATCTGCCCTAGTCACTAATAGAGGAGGAAGAACCTGTCATGCTGCAATAATTGCAAGGGAGCTTGGTATCCCTGCCATTGTAGGTAGTGTAAATGCTACAAAGTTATTAAATGACGGTGATTTAGTTACAGTCTCTTGCTCGGAAGGAGAGACCGGAATCGTCTACCAAGGAGAATTAAAATACGAGATTACCACCCAAGATGACGGAAAACTTAATAAACCGCCAGTTAAATTAATGATGAATGTCGGTAATCCAGATATGGCTTTCACGTTTGCTCAAACTCCAAACCACGGGGTTGGTCTAGCAAGATTAGAATTTGTGATAAACAATATGATCGGTATCCACCCCAAAGCAATTCTTAATTATAGTGCTATGCCAGCAGACATTAAAAAAGCAATAGATTATCGGTCTAAGGGCTACAAAAGTCCTAAAGATTTTTACATCAGTAAAATTACTGAGGGCGTAGCTACGATTGCATCAGCATTCCACCCAAACCCAGTAATTGTTAGAACTTCAGATTTCAAGTCAAACGAATACAAAAATCTCGTTGCTGGTGATATATATGAACCAGACGAAGAAAACCCAATGATTGGTTTTAGAGGTGCTGCTCGCTACATATCAAAAGAATTTCAAGAATGCTTCTCACTTGAATGTGAGGCAATTCTAAAAGCAAGAAATGAAATGGGGCTTACTAATGTACAGGTTATGATTCCATTTGTTAGAACCCTGTCTGAAGCCAAAAGCGTTATCGATATAATGGAAAAATATGGCTTAAAAAGAGGTGAAAACGGGTTAAAAGTAATCATGATGTGTGAGGTTCCATCTAACGCCATTATGGCCACAGAATTTTTAGAGTATTTTGATGGCTTTTCAATTGGTTCGAACGACCTTACCCAACTTACTTTAGGTACCGACCGTGATTCCGGTATTCTTGCAGATGGTTTTGATGAAAGAGATCCAGCGGTTACCTCACTTATTGAAATTGCAATTAAGGCTGCAAAAAAACAAAAAAAATATATCGGTATCTGTGGGCAAGGTCCATCTGATCACCCTGATTTTGCTAAATGGTTAGTGAAACAAAAAATTAGTTCATTGTCATTAAACCCTGATACAGTTATCAGCACATGGAAAGAATTAAATAATACCCAAAATGACTAATTCAAAAAGAACAGCTTTTTTTATATCTGATGGAACAGGTATAACTGCTGGCTCTCTTGGCGGTTTGTTAGCACATTTTCCTGAAACAGAGTTTGAGCAGATAAGAGTTCCATTCACTGATTCCGCCTCAAAAGTTGAAGACGCACAAAAAAGAATTGTTAATGCTAAGTTGGCAAACGGAGTCAGGCCAATTGTCATTATGTCGATTGGAAACCAGCACCTCCGGGCAGAATTAAAAGCAGTAGACGCTTATTATATTGATTTATTTGACTCCTTTCTCCATCCATTAGGACAAGAACTTAATGCAGAGCCCTTAACAAGACCAGGCGTATCCCATAGTATGTCGGTAACAAATTATGGGTCGAGAATGGAGGCAATTAATTTTGCATTAGGACATGATGATGGCATGACTCACACAGGACTAAACCAAGCTCAAGTTATTTTAGTTGGTGTTTCTCGCTCTGGTAAAACACCAACCAGCATTATGCTTGCAATGCAATTTGGAATTAAAGCGGCTAACTATCCATTAATACCTGAAGATTTTGAAAGAGGAAATTTACCCCCTATTTTAGATGGCTATATCGACAAGATATTCGGTCTAACCATAAAACCTGAACGCCTTCATTCACTAAGAAATGAGCGGCGTCCTAATAGTAAGTATGCCTCACTCTCAAACTGTCGAGAAGAAATAGGTTTAGCAGAAGCATTGATGAGCAAGGTAGGAGTTCCAATGGCAGACTCGACCTCAAAATCAGTAGAGGAGCTATCTGCAATCATTATACAAAGTATCAAAAAATAATTTTACAAATATGGTTGTAAAATTTTATTAATTTCATCGGATTTCGGATTAGTCATGCTTGAAAACACATGGACTGATTTAGCTTTAGGTAAGACAATAAATTTATAAAAATTCCACAACGGAACTTCACCAGTTATTTTTTCCAAGTTTTTATAAACCTTATTAGCATTATCTCCAATGACACTTGATTGACTCATCATTGGAAATTCAACAGCATAAGTTAATTTACAGAAATCTTGAATTTCTTTATCTGTTTTAAACTCTTGATTAAAATCATTAGACGGGAATCCAACAATAAGTAATTTATCCTTATTTTCTTTATATAAGTTCTCCATATCCTCGAATTGGTTAGTAAACCCACACTTACTTGCTGTGTTAACAAAAATAATCGGCTTATCTTGGTGCTTGCAAAGATCAAATTTTTTGCCTTGCAGTGTCACAAGGTCTTGGTTATAAAAATCCATACAAGCTCCTATTGAAATTATTGGGAATATCATTAAAAAAAGTAAGATCATTTTCATAAAGTATTGACTCCTTGTTTGGTTAAATTGTTCATTTTATCTTTTATTTCTTCTCCAATCCCACGGTGCTATTGAATCATTACTTTTCCAAAGACCAAAATTATGCTCTTTGGCAAGATTTTCGTGATAAGCATACTCTTTTTGATCTTTTTTTGATTGGGTTTTTTTATATTTTTTATAATGCCATGCCATACCAAGCTTTATTAAGTTTAGGTTAATATCAACACCGTTACAAATCACTTTGCCAAGCACTCTTTTATACCTGTCCTCAGAGTTTGATTCAATATCAACCCATTTTTTATCGATTAAAGATCTTAATTTTTGCTTAGATTCAAACCCAAATTCTTGCTTTAATTCTGGAGCATCAATTCCTATTAAACGAACCTTTCTTTGTTTGGTGCCTTCTAAAACAACAATCGTGTCCCCATCAATTACCCTCAAAACTAAACCAGAGAAATCAGCTAAAACAGAAGCAGACAAAATTAATAAAAAAATTAAAAATGAAAGTTTGAATCCGATTACACTCATTCAAAGAAACCTTAGTTATATAATTATGGCGGAAGGAGCGGGATTCGAACCCGCGTTAGGGGGTTACCCTAAACACGCTTTCCAAGCGTGCGACTTAAACCACTCATCCACCCTTCCTATATAGGAATTATATCATTTGCTTTAGTTAATTTTTAAGTCATTCCTAAACATATATAAAATTAATAACTTAGTATTTACTTAGAAAATAAATGTAACTATTGATTTATATTTAATTGGGGTTTAAGGTTATATTTAAATAAATTTGTAATAGTTAGAATACTAATTACTACAAATTATTGCAATATCTTTAAGCCTCAATACTACGTAAAGATATGTAAAATATAATAAAAATTTTAAGGAAGATTATGGCATTTACTACACTTAAAGATCTAGGAGTCAAAAGTCCCTACAAAGATAAATACGATAATTTTATCGGAGGAAAATGGGTAAAGCCTGTTGACGGTAAATATTTTGAAAATATTACTCCAATCTCAGGAAAACCATTTTGTGAGGTAGCTCGATCAAATGAAAAAGATGTTGAATTAGCTCTTGATGCCGCTCATGCGGCTAAAGATGCCTGGGGGAAAACAAGTACCACAGCCCGAGCTAATATATTATTAAAAATAGCTGATGTAATGGAACAAAACCTTGAAATAATTTCACTTGCTGAAACTATTGATAATGGTAAGTCCCTTAGAGAATGTATAAATGCTGATATCCCTCTAGCTATTGATCATTTTAGATACTTTGCAAGTGCAGTTAGGGCTCAAGAAGGAAGTATTGGAGAGATCGATAACGAAACTATGGCATATCATTTTCACGAACCATTAGGTGTTGTTGGTCAAATTATTCCATGGAATTTTCCTATCTTAATGGCTGTATGGAAACTAGCGCCAGCGCTCGCTGCAGGAAACTGTATTGTGTTGAAGCCAGCTGAGCAAACACCAGTATCAATATTAATAGTAATGGAGTTAATTGCTGATCTATTACCTCCAGGGACACTCAATGTTATTAATGGCTTCGGCCTAGAAGCAGGAAAACCTCTTGCAAGTTCAAGTCGTATTGCAAAAATTGCTTTCACAGGTGAGACCACTACTGGTCGACTAATTATGCAATATGCGTCACAAAATATTATTCCAGTAACACTTGAGCTAGGAGGAAAATCTCCTAATGTATTCTTTGAAGATATTATGGATGCAGATGACGGTCTTTTTGACAAAGCCTTAGAAGGATTCACTATGTTTGCTCTTAACCAGGGAGAAGTATGTACGTGTCCTTCAAGAGCGATAATCCAGGAATCTATCTATGATGCTTTTATGGAGAGAGCACTTGAAAGAGTAAAGGCGATCAAACAAGCAAGCCCACTTGAATCGGATACCATGATTGGTGCTCAAGCTTCAAGTGAGCAAATGGAAAAAATTCTTTCTTATATTAAGTTAGGTAAAGAAGAAGGTGCTGAGCTCTTGGTTGGTGGTAACAGGAATATCTTGGATGGAGAGCATGCTGGTGGTTATTATATTGAGCCAACGGTATTCAAAGGTAATAATAAGATGAGAATTTTCCAAGAAGAAATTTTTGGGCCTGTTGTGTCTGTTACAACCTTTAAAGATGAAGCTGAGGCACTTGAAATTGCAAATGATACTCTTTATGGCTTAGGTGCTGCTGTATGGACTAGGAATATTAATACCGCATTTAGAATGGGTAAAGGTATTCAAGCTGGTCGCGTATGGACGAACTGTTACCATGCATACCCTGCTCACGCTGCATTTGGTGGGTACAAACAGTCAGGTATTGGTCGTGAGAACCATAAGATGATGCTTGATCACTACCAACAGACTAAGAATCTGCTCGTAAGCTACACGGAAACAAAGCTTGGGTTCTTTTAAAAAAAAACTTAAATAGGTTTACAATTAAAGGCAGGAGCTATTCTGCTTTTTTTAATTATGATTACACGTATCACAACAACTGAATCTGCTAATAAACTCATTGATGAGTTAAAAAAAATACATGGTGAGCTTATGTTTCATCAGTCAGGTGGTTGCTGTGACGGAAGTGCTCCTATGTGTTTCCCAGCAGGTGAGTTTTATTTAGGTAATGCAGATGTTGAACTTGGTCACGCTCATGATGTGCCTTTTTATATGAGCGCCTCTCAATTCCAATACTGGGAGCATACACACCTTACATTAGATGCAATTGAAGGTACTGGAGGTCAATTTTCATTAGAAAGGCCAACTGGATTAAGATTTTTAATCCGTTCTAGGCTTTACACAGATGAAGAGTGGGAATTTTTAAAAATACATCCAGTTAAAAACTGTGGCTAAATTTAGTAATAAATAAGGTAAAATAATGTTGGCGGGCCTCCTCGCATTGAGATTTAGCCAACCTGGTCAGATGCGGAAGCAAG
>Ga0209816_1003755_pt1 | contig 10324 bp, 4 predicted proteins | sample CoawatmetaG01DNA_FD_187509 | JGI IMG/M metagenome (GOLD analysis project Ga0209816, IMG submission 187509) | Marine microbial communities from the West Antarctic Peninsula - Coastal water metaG017-DNA (SPAdes) (version 2) | ecosystem: Environmental > Aquatic > Marine > Coastal ... | reverse complement strand
GCTCTAGGGTGCGCGCGCCCTACCCGCGTTCAGCCCCGAAGATCACCCCCGACGACATGCCCGCCGCTCCGCCTGCCCTGACCCTCGACGCCGACATCATCGAGGCCGCCGCCAACGCCGCCGCCTGGCCCTTCGAGGAGGCGCGCAAGCTCGTGGCGCGGCTGGAGAAATCCGGCAAGGCCGAGATCCTGTTCGAGACCGGCTACGGCCCCTCGGGCCTGCCGCATATCGGCACGTTCGGCGAGGTTGCCCGCACCTCCATGGTGCGCCACGCCTTCCGGGTGCTCACCCGCGACGCGGTGCCGACCCGGCTGATCGCCTTCTCGGACGACATGGACGGGCTGCGCAAGGTTCCCGACAACGTGCCGAACCGCGCGATGCTGGCCGACCATCTCAACCAGCCGCTGACCCGCGTGCCCGACCCGTTCGGCACCCATGACAGCTTCGGGGCGCACAACAACGCCGAGCTGCGCCGCTTCCTCGACGCGTTCGGATTCGCCTACGAGTTCCGCTCGGCGACCGAGTGCTACCGCTCGGGCGTGTTCGACGCGACGCTGTTGCGCGTGCTGGAGCGCTACGATGCCGTGATGGAGATCATGCTGCCGTCGCTGCGGGCCGAGCGCTCGGCGAGCTACTCGCCGTTCCTGCCGCTCCACCCGGTCACCGGCCACGTGATGCAGGTGCCGATCGACGAGGTGAAGGCGGAGAGCGGCACGATCGTGTGGCGCGATCCCGCCACGGGCGAGCGCTACGAGACCCCGGTGACCGGCGGCCACGCCAAGCTGCAGTGGAAGCCCGACTGGGCGATGCGCTGGGTGGCGCTCGGCGTCGATTACGAGATGGCCGGCAAGGACCTGATCGACTCGGTCAAGCTCTCCGCCAAGATCGCCCGGGCGCTCGGCGGCGAGCCGCCGGAGGGCTTCAATTACGAGCTGTTCCTGGACGAGAAGGGCCAGAAGATCTCGAAGTCGAAGGGCAACGGCCTGACGATCGACGCGTGGCTCACCTACGGCACGCCGGAATCGCTGGCCCTGTTCATGTACAACAAGCCGCGCGAGGCCAAGCGCCTGTTCTTCGACGTGATCCCCCGGCACGTCGACGAGTATATCGGCTTCCTCGACCGCTACGCCGGCCAGGACGCGAAGCTGCGCCTCGGCAACCCGGTCTGGCACCTCCACGCCGGCAACCCGCCGGAGCCCGAGCGGGTCGAGGGCGCGAGCCTGACCTTCGCGATGCTGCTCAACCTCGCGGCGGTCGCCAACACCGAGGATCCGGCGGTGCTGTGGGGCTTCATCCGCCGCTACGCGCCGCGGACCGGTCCGGAGACCCATCCGGGCCTCGACCGGCTGGTGAAGCACGCGCTGAAGTACTTCTCGGACTTCGTGCGGCCGGCCAAGACCTACCGGGCGCCGACGCCCGAGGAGCGGGCGGCCCTGGAGGACCTCGCGGAGACCCTCACGGAACATGCCGGCTCCACCGATCCGGAGGCGCTGCAGGCGGCGGTCTACGAGGTCGGCCGGCGCCACTTCCCCGACACGTCCGGCAAGGCCAAGAGCCCGGACGGGCGGCCCGGCGTGTCGCAGGCGTGGTTCACGAGCCTCTACAACGTGCTGTTCGGCGAGGCGCGCGGACCCCGGTTCGGCTCCTTCGTGGCCCTCTACGGCGTCGACGAGACCCGCGGCCTGATCGCCGCGGCCCTGTCGGGGGCGCTCGTGGCCGAGCACGCAGCCTTCGCGGCCGGCAAGGCGGCCCCGGTCGCGTGAGGGCGCGATGATCGTCGACGATCTCGCCGCCCTGGAGGCGATCTACAGCGCGCCCCTGGCGCCCGCCTCCACGGTGAAGGTGGCGGCCGCGATCACGCCGGACTACGCGGCGCTGATCGCGGCCTCGCCCTTCGCGGTGCTGGCGACCGCCGGCCCCGAGGGGCTCGATTGCAGCCCGCGCGGGGACCAGCCGGGCTTCGTGCGGGTCGCCGACCCGCGCACGCTGATCCTGCCGGACCGGCGCGGCAACAACCGGATCGACTCGCTGCGCAACATCGTGCGCGATCCCCGGGTCGCGCTGCTGTTCCTGATCCCCGGTTCGGGCACGACGCTGCGGGTGAACGGGCGGGCGGTGATCTCGGCCGACCCGGATCTCCTCGCGTCCTTCAGCGTGGACGGCCACGCGCCGCGCACCGCGATCGTGATCACTGTGGAGGAGATCTACTTCCAGTGCGCGCGGGCGATCATCCGGGCGAAGCTGTGGGATCCGGACACCCGCGTCGACCCGGAGAACCTGCCGACGCCGGGGGCGATCCTGGCGGCGCTCACCGCGGGCGCGGTCGGCGGTGCGCGCTACGACGCGGACTGGCCGGAGCGGGCGGCCAAGACGATGTGGTGAGGGCCGGCATCCGCGACACGCCGCGATCGTTGCCGGTGCTCCTCCGCGAAGCCATCCCGCAGCGCCACGTCCGCCGATGTCGCGCCGCGCCAAGTCGCCCCGCTCCGCTCGCGAGGACGGAGCGTCCCCTCACCCCACCAGCGCGAGATCCTGCGTCTCGGTGTCGGGGATGACGTCGACCTCGACCTTGAGGCGCTGCTTGCCCGAGCCGCTGACGATGCCGTCGACCGGCGCCACGTCGCCGTAGTCGCGGCCGCGGGCCACCACGATGTGGTCGTCCCGCACCGCGACGCCGTTGGTCGGGTCGAGGCCGAGCCAGCCCGCGCCGCACCAGACCGCCACCCAGGCGTGGCTCGCATCCGCCCCGCGCAGGCGCGGCCGGCCCGGCGGCGGCACGGTGCGCAGGTAGCCGCTGACGTAGGCCGCCGGCAGGCCCATCCCGCGCAGGGCGGCGATCATCACGTGGGCGAAGTCCTGGCAGACCCCGGCCCGGAGCGCGAAGGATTCGGCGAGCGGCGTGGAGACGGTGGTCGCCTTGGAATCGAAGCGGAAGTCCCGGCCGATCCGCAGCATCAGGTCGTGGGCCGCCCCGTAGGCGCTGCGCCCGGCGGCGAAGCTCGGCCGGGCGTAGTCGGTGATCGCGGGCAGCAGCGGCACCCGGGTGCTCGGGAACAGGAAGTGCACCGGCGCCCGGCCGCCGAGGTCGCGCCCGGCCAGAACGGCGTCGCGGACCCGCTCCCAGGGCATCCCGGATTCCGGCGGCGGCGGGGCGCCGGTGCACTTCCTGTTCCCGAGCACCCGGGTGCTCGGGAACAGGAAGTGCACCGGCGCCCGGCCGCCGAGGTCGCGCCCGGCCAGAACGGCGTCGCGGACCCGCTCCCAGGGCATCCCGGATTCCGGCGGCGGCGGGGCCGGGCGCTCGACCCGCACGGTGGAGAGCGCCTCGACGCTGAAGGCGGTGTGCGGCGTCTCCAGGGTGATCGCCACCGCGTCGATCCCGAGATAGTCGCGCCGCATCACCGCGCGGGCGGGGCTCGGGTCGATCGTGACGGCGCTCGCCAGCACGCTCTGGCCCTCGCAATCCTGCGGCTTGAGCCGCAGGGTGCAGCGGGCGAAGTGCACCGGCCGGCCGTAGCGGTAGGCGGTGCGGTGGCGCAGCGTGTAGATCACGCGAGCCCCGTCAGCTTCTCGGGGCGCAGCGCGTTCGGCCCGGTGGGGAAGTAGCGGGCCGCGATGCCGTCGGCGAGGCGCTCCAGGTCGGTCGCGAGGGCGGTGAGGCGCACGGCGTCGAAATCCGCGGCCTCGCCGCTGCGCAGCTCCGCCAGGATCCGGGTGGCGAGCCGGCACTGCGGTTCGGGGATCCCGTCCGCGGCGAGCGCCGGCAGGTCGGCGAGGTGCCGGGTGATCGCCTCGGCCTGGAAGGCGATCGAGCGCGGGTTGTAGGGGTCGAGCAGCACCATGTCGCGGACCGGGTCGAGGGCCGCCCCCTGCAGGTAGCGCCGCCCGTAGCTGATCTGCGAGTCGCACAGGGACAGCATCACCCCGAGGCAGCCGGGAGTCGCCTCGTCGTTGGCGAAGGCCAGCGCGAAGGCGCCGGTGTTGATCGCCCGCTCGATCCGCCGGCCGAGCTCGATGAAGTGCCAGCCCTCGGCCCGGCTCATGTTCTCGTGGGTGAGGCCGGCGAGCGCCGCGAGCTGGCTCAGCGCCCGCTCGGCGCGGCCCGCGAGCTGCGACTCGGTGAAGGCCCGCTCGGGGTCGAGGGACAGGAACTCGTTCAGGTCGGCCAGGACCCGCCACGCCTCGCCGGAGAGGCGGGCGCGGAGCGCGGCGGCGTTGCGGCGGGCCGCGAGGATGTGGGACCGGGCCGAGCCCGACCGGTCGCGCCCGGAGAGCGCCTCCTGGGCGAGGCGGGCGGTGGGCAGGTCGGCGGCACTGACGGCGCCCCACTCGTGCAGCAGGGCCCGGAGCGCCAGGGCCGCCGGCGTGTCGAGGGCGCCCGAGATGTCGGTCCCGACCGCGTCGCCGACGCTGCGCAGGTGGGCGAGCACCAGCCGGATCACCGCCTCGCCGCGCTCCAGGTAGCGGCCGAGCCAGAACAGGCCGTCGGCGGCCCGGGCGGGGAGGTGGCCGCCGACCCGCCGCACCCGCGGGGCCGCCTGCGCGCCGATCAGGGGCGCGGCGACCGGCTCCTCGGACAGGACCCAGACGTCGGCGGAGCGGATGCCGAGCCGCAGCTCGATCGGGTCGACGTCCTCGCGCTCCGAGACCCGGCAGAAGCCGCCGGGCATGACCTGCCAGCCGAGCGGCGTGCGCGCGGCGAAGACGCGGACCACGAAGGGGCGGGGCGTCAGGAACAGGCCGTCCGGGCCGCGCTCCCAGCCCGGCATGGTCGAGAGCGGCGCCGCCTCCTGGGCGACGTAGTCGAAGGGCCGGTCGCGCAGGGCCGCCACGACCCGCTCCCGCTCCGCCGCCAGGACCGGGCCGGCCAGGATCGCGTCGCGCCCCGCCCCGCGCTGGGGCGTGGCGGCCGGGCGCAGGGTCAGGCTGTCGAGGTTGGCCCGCGCGTGCGCCAAGCCCTCGAGGTCGCCGCACCACCACGTGCGCGGGTGGCCGAGCCGCAGGGGCTCGCCCAGCACCCGGCGGGCGATGCCGTCGAGATAGGGCGCGAGCGCGGCCGACTCGACGAGCCCCGCGCCCGGCATGTTGGCCATCACCAGGGAGCCGTTGCGCAGGGCGTCCAGGATGCCGGGCACGCCGAGCCGCGAGGCCGGGTTCAGCTCCAGCGGGTCGAGGAAGTCGGCGTCGATCCGCCGCCACAGGGCGTCGGCGCGCTTCAGGCCCGAGACGGTGCGCACGTGCAGGCGCCCGTCCCGCATGACGAGGTCGTCGCCCTCCACCAGCATCAGGCCGAGATAGCGGGCCAGCGCCGCCTGCTCGACGTAGGTGCTGCTGTACGGGCCGGAGGTCAGCAGGCAGATCCGCGGGTCCGAGCGCTCGGCACCGAGCGCCAGGCCGTCGCGGAACGCCTGGAAGAAGGCCGGCAGGCGCTCGACGTGGAGGTCCTGGAAGAAGTCCGGGAAGGTCCGGGCGAGGACCATGCGGTTCTCCAGCGCCCAGCCGAGGCCCGAGGGCGCCTGCGTCCGGTCGGCGAGCACCTGCCAGCGCCCGTCCGGTCCCCGGCCGAGATCGGCGGCGTAGAGCTTGAGGTAGTGGCCGCCGGGGGGCGCGACCCCGTGGAGCGGGTGCAGGAACTCCGGCGTCCCGGCGACGATCGCGGCGGGCAGGAGCCCCTCGGCGACGAGCCGCCCCTCCCCGTAGGCGTCCGCGAGGATCGCCTCCATCAGCTCCGCGCGCTGGACGATCCCGGCGCTGAGCGCCGCCCATTCCGGTCCCTCGATCACGAGGGGCAGGCAGCCCAGCGGCCAGGGGTGCTCGCGCTGGTCGCCGGCGATGCGGAACGAGATGCCCGCGTCCCGGATGTGCCGCTCCGCCGCGACGAAGCGGGCCATGATCTCCGGCTCGGTGAGCCCGCCGAGGCGGTCGAGCAGGCGCGGCCACGCCCCGCGGGGCGAACCGTCGGGGCCCAGGAACTCGTCCGGCCGGCCGGGGGCGGGGCGGTAGCCCGCGCACCAGCGGGCGACGCGCTCCCGCGCGCCCTCCGGCCGCTCGGCCCGGCCGCGGCTGCCCGCGAGCGCCGCCTCCATCACGGATCCCCGGTCATTGCGGGGCCGGCGTCCGCAGGTCGAGGGTCAGCGGGAACTCGGCGCTCGATTCCGGGCGGGGCATCTCCACCCGGCCCGGCGTGTGGCCGTTCGGCTGGAACCGGGCGAGGCGCCGGCCCTCCGCCTCGTAGGCGTTGACCGGATGGGTCTCGTAGTTGCGCCCGCCCGGATGGGCGACGTGGTAGCGGCAGCCGCCGAGGGAGCGCCCGCTCCAGGCGTCGAGGATGTCGAAGGTCAGCGGCGAGTGGGCCGGGATGGTCGGGTGCAGGGAGGAGGCCGGCTGCCACGCCTTGAAGCGCAGCCCCGCCACGGCCTCGCCGCCGCGGCCGGTGCCGGTCATGGGCAGGCGGCGGCCGTTGCAGGCGATGACGTGCCGCTCGGGCACGAAGCCCTCGACCCTGACCTGCAGCCGCTCGACCGAACTGTCGACGAAGCGCACGGTGCCCCCGCTGGTCCCTTCCTCGCCCATCACGTGCCAGGGCTCGAGCGCCTGGCGCAATTCCATCCGGACCCCGCCCTGCTCGATCGTGCCGAAGACCGGGAACCGGAACAGGGCCTGCGCCTCGAAGGCGACCGGATCGAAATCGTACCCCGCCGCCCGGAGATCCTCCAGCACCGAGAGGAAGTCGGACCAGAGGAAATGCGGCAGCATGAACCGATCGTGGAGGTTCGTGCCCCAGCGGACACAGCCGCCGGTCTGCGGCTCGCGCCACAGCCAGGCCACGAGGGCGCGGAGCAGGAGCTGCTGCGCGAGGCTCATCCGCGCGTCCGGCGGCATCTCGAAGGCGCGGAACTCCAGCAGGCCGAGGCGCCCGGTCGGGCCGTCCGGCGAGTAGAGCTTGTCGATGCAGATCTCGGCCCGGTGGGTGTTGCCGGTGACGTCGACGAGGATGTTGCGGAAGATCCGGTCGACCAGCCAGCGCGGGATGTTGGGCGCGTCCGGGGCCGGCACCTGGGCCAGCGCGATCTCCAGCTCGTAGAGCCCGTCGTGGCGAGCCTCGTCCATGCGCGGCGCCTGGCTCGTGGGCCCGATATAGAGGCCCGAGAACAGGTACGAGAGCGCAGGGTGGCGCTGCCAGTAGAGCACGAGGCTCTTGAGCAGGTCGGGCCGGCGCAGGAACGGGGAATCGTCCGGCGTGACGCCGCCCATGACCACGTGGTTGCCGCCGCCGGTGCCGGTGTGGCGCCCGTCGGTCATGAACTTCTCCGCGCCGAGCCGGGTCTGCCTCGCCTCAGCGTACAAGTCGGTGGTGATGGCGACCGCCTCCCGCCACGAGGCGGCCGGGTGGACGTTCACCTCGATCACGCCCGGATCGGGCGTCACCTTGATCACGCCGATCCGCGGGTCGTAGGGCGGCTCGTAGCCCTCGAGGTGGATCGGCAGGTTCAGCTCGGCGGCGGCCGCCTCGAGGTGGCCGGCGAGTTCGAGATACTCGTCGGCGCGCTGCACCGGCGGCATGAACACCCGCACCACCCCGTCGCGGGGCTCGATCGACAGGGCCGTGCGCACCGCCACGCCGGTGACGCCGGCACCGTTGGCGACCGCGCCGGGATGCCCGTCGGGGAGGGCGGTGCGGGGCTCCAGCGGGTCCTGCGGCTGATAGTAGGGATAGTGCTCCGGCGGCACGTAGGGCAGGGACGACAGCGGCAGGCGGAAGCCCACCGGGGAATCGCCCGGCACCAGGAAGGCGGCCCCGCGGCGGAACTCCCACTTCTCGGAGATCCAGACCCTGTCGGCGTCGCCGTCACGGCCGGTCGGCAGGCTGGCGAGCGGCAGGACGTAGCCCGCGGCCTCCCCGAGGCCGCGGGCGTAGACCCGCCTGATCCGGGCGTCGAACTCCGCCGAGCCGGACCGGGCCGCCCCGGGCGTGACGTTGACCGGCAGCGCCGCGGTCTTCTTCTCCCAGAGCTCCCCGTCCTCGAAGGCCGGGAAGACGTAGTCGGCGAGGCCGAGGCGGCGGGCCAGCGCGCCGGCGAGCGCCTCGGCCTGCGCGATGGTGGCTTGTCCCGCCTCCCCGGCGACCACCTCCGGCGCGATCAGGTCCGGGTCGCGCCAGATCGGCTTGCCGTCCTTGCGCCAGTAGAGCGCGAAGGCCCAGCGGGGCAGGCTCTCGCCGGGATACCACTTCCCCTGGCCGTAATGGAGCAGCCCCCCCGGGCCGAACCGGTCGCGCAGGCGCCGGATCAGCCGGTCGGCGAGCCCCCGCTTGGTCGGGCCGACGGCCGCGATGTTCCACTCGGGCGACTCGAAATCGTCCACCGACACGAAGGTCGGCTCGCCGCCCATGGTCAGCCGCACGTCCTGCGCGACGAGGTCGGCGTCGACCCGCTCGCCCAGCGCGTCCATGGCGGCCCAGACGGCTTCCGGGAACGGCTTGGTGATCCGCGGCGTCTCGGCGACGCGGGTGATGGTCATCTTGAAGTCGAACGTGGTCTCGGCCGGCTCGACGGCGCCGGAGATCGGCGCGGCCGCGTGGTAGTGCGGCGTCGCGGCGAGCGGGATGTGGCCCTCGCCGGTGAGCAGACCCGATGTGGCGTCCATCCCGACCCAGCCGGCGCCCGGCAGGTAGACTTCGGCCCAGGCGTGCAGGTCGGTGAAATCCGCCGCGGCGCCGGTCGGCCCGTCGACCGCGGTCGTGTCGGGCACGAGCTGGATCAGGTAGCCGGAGACGAACCGGGCGGCGAGCCCGATCCGGCGCAGCACCTGCACGAGCAGCCACGCCGAGTCGCGGCAGGAGCCGCTCTTCAGCCGCAGGGTCTCGGCCGGGGTCTGGACGCCCGGCTCCATCCGGACGCCGTAGGCGGTCTCCCGGGCGATCAGGCCGTTCAGCGCCACCAGGAACTGGACGGTGCTGGGCTCCTCCGGGAGACGGGCGAGCAGCGCCTCCATCTCCGGACCCTCCGCGTCGACGGGGGTGAGGTAGGGGGCCAGCTCCTCGGCGAGACCGCGATCGTACGCGAACGGCCGGACCTGCGCGTAATCCTCCACGAAGAAGTCGAACGGGTTGATCACCGCCATGTCGGCGGTGAGGTCGACCTCGATCTTCAGTTCGTCGGTCTTCTCCGGGAAGACGAGGCGGGCGAGCCAGTTGCCGCTGGGATCCTGCTGCCAGTTCAGGAAGTGGTTGGCCGGCGTCACCGTGAGCGCGTAGGCCGGGACCTTGGTGCGGGCGTGCGGGGCCGGACGCAGGCGGATCACCTGGGGGCCCAGGCTGATCGGCCGGTCGTAGCGGTAATGCGTGACGTGGTGCAGGGCGGCTTTGATCGACACGATGGCTCCGTCGAAAGGATCGAACGCGGTCGCGCCGCCGGTCCCTGGCGCCGGCGCCCGCCGCACGGTTACGCGATACGGCCCCGCCGACAAGCAATTTCCGTGCGGCGGGCGGGCACCGCGGCGCCTGGCAGGAACTTTGCCGCCCGGCCCCGCTTGACCGGAAGGTGGGTCGGCCGCCGGCCCGGGACCGCGCGATGAAGATCTTCCAGTGCCAGGCCTGCGACCAGCCGGTCACCTTCGAGGCGACCGCCTGCGAGAGCTGCGCGCGGCCGCTGGGCTACGCCTGCGCGGTCCACGAGGTCTCGGCGCTGGAGCCGCAGGGCCTCTCGGCCCACCCGCTGATGGGCGGGGCGCAGGTCTTCCACGCCTACGCGGATCCCGGCCGGCGCTACCGGCTGTGCAACAACGCCCTCGCGCAGGCCTGCAACTGGCTGGTGCCGGAGGACAGCCCCGACATCTACTGCACCGCCTGCCGCCACAACCGCGTGGTCCCGGACCTGTCGCAGCCCTGGAACCTCGCCCGCTGGCGCCCGATCGAGGCGGCCAAGCACCGGCTGTTCTACTCGCTGCTGCGCCTGGAACTGCCGCTCGCCACCCGCGCCCAGTACACGGACGGGCTGGCCTTCGACTTCCTGGTCGACCCGTCCGAGAGCGTCTCCGGCGGGCCGCCGGTGCTGACGGGCCACATCAACGGCCTGATCACCATGAACATCGCCGAGGCCGACGACGTCGAGCGGGAGCGTCGCCGGATCCTCTTCGGCGAGCATTACCGCACCCTGCTCGGCCATTTCCGGCACGAGATCGGGCATTACTTCTGGTACCTGCTGGTGCTGAACAGCCCCTCCTGGGAACCGTTCCGGGCCCTGTTCGGCGACGAGCGGCTGAACTACGTCCAGGCCCTGCAGGACCACTACGCCAGGGGCGCGCCGGCCGATTGGGCCGAGAC
>Ga0209816_1003754_pt1 | contig 10326 bp, 10 predicted proteins | sample CoawatmetaG01DNA_FD_187509 | JGI IMG/M metagenome (GOLD analysis project Ga0209816, IMG submission 187509) | Marine microbial communities from the West Antarctic Peninsula - Coastal water metaG017-DNA (SPAdes) (version 2) | ecosystem: Environmental > Aquatic > Marine > Coastal ... | reverse complement strand
TTGAAAAAGCTACTAAAAGAAAATTATCTGACTTAGTTTATGATTGGTTTTGGAATCCTATGGGTGCAGAAAACAAGGCCTTATGGCAAGTAGACAACCTCAAAACAAATACAGAAAAAGCATATTGTTGTTTTAATTCTAATGCTAGAGATTTTGCAAGATTTGGAAAATTATACAAAGATAACGGCCTTTGGAACGGAGAAATATTATTAGACTCAACTTTCATAAAAAAATCTTTGACAGCTAGGTTCCTTTCAAGTCCTCAATACGGATACGGATTTTGGCTTGGGAATTTAGAAGAAAAAAAATATTTTGCAATGAGAGGATATTTAGGGCAATACGTAATTGTGTTCCCTAAAGAAAATATAGTTATTGTTCGTCTTGGAAGAATGGAAGAAAGCACAGAAGAAAAAGTGTACATTGAAGAAGCCTTCAAGATGCTCGATATAACATAAAACATATAATTTGAAATCTACAGCACTTCTTTCGGTAAGAAATCTTTGCGTCTCAATTTCTAAAATTCCTATTTTAAAAAATATTTCTTTCGATTTAAAAAAAAATCAGATTTTAGGATTTGTAGGAGAATCTGGAAGCGGAAAATCTATTACTGCATTTTCCATAATCAATCTATTAAGATCAAAAAATATTACTAAAACAGGAACTATTAATTATAATGGGGATTTTATTGAATCTCTTGGATCTAAAGGTTTTGAAAAAATAAGAGGAAATGAAATTTCAATAATTTTTCAAGAACCAATGAGCTCTCTAAATCCAAGTATGAAATGTGGAGAACAAATATTAGAAATAATTTTAAATCATAATTTAATCAGCTTAAAAAAAGGGAAAAACAAAGTTTTAGAGCTAATAAAAAAAGTTCAGTTAATTGAATCTGAAATAGTTTATGGAAAATACCCACATCAGCTTAGTGGCGGTCAACAACAACGGATTATGATTGCCATGGCTATTGCTTGTGATCCAAAAGTTTTAATTGCTGACGAACCAACAACATCACTGGACGGTATTGTAAAAAAAGAAATCATAAATCTTTTAAAATCGATTCAAAAAGAAACAAAAATGAGTATAATCTTTATATCTCATGACCTTCACCTAGTTTCTAAAATAGCTGAAAAAATTATTGTTTTAAATAAAGGAGAAATCGTAGAGCTTGGCAGTAGCCATCAAATTTTTAATAACCCTAAAAAACTCTATACTAAGCTTTTATTAAATGCTAGACCTCCTAGAAATGTTAGACCAGCAAGGTTGCCTACAAATGAAAAAAACATAAACACATCATTAATTTCGAAGAAAGAAAGAGTTGAAGCTCACAATAATTTATATCAACATGACCCTATTTTGAAAATTGGAAATTTAGGGTTTTCTTATGAAGATAAAAAGGTTTTAAATAATGTAAGTTTTAATTTATTTAAAGGAGAAACTCTAGGGTTAATTGGTGAATCTGGTTCTGGAAAATCTACTATTGCCAAATCTATATTAAATTTAAACAGATTTGATAAAGGTCAGATTATTTATAACAAAAAGTGTATAAAGACGTATAATAATACAGAATTTAGAAGAAAAATTCAATTGGTTTTTCAAGACCCTTATTCATCTTTAAATCCTGAAATTTCTATTGGCTACTCAATAATGGAGCCAATGCTTGCTCATAAACTTTACAAAACAAAAAAAGAGTCAAAAGAAAAAGTTATTTCACTTTTAAAACAAGTAAATCTTATTGAAAGTGATTTTAATAAATTTCCTTATCAATTTTCTGGAGGACAACGACAAAGAATAGTTATCGCAAGAGCTTTGGCGTTAAACCCTGAAATACTAATTTGTGATGAATCAGTTTCTGCTTTAGATGTTACTATTCAAGCTCAAATATTAAACCTATTAAATCAATTAAAAGAAAAATATTCAATTACCATTTTATTTATATCTCATGACTTGTCGGTTGTGAAATACATGTCTGATCGAATTATAATATTGAACAATGGTAAGATTGAAGAAGTCAACGAGACTGATCAGCTTTTTTTAGAGCCAAAAAAAGATTACACAAAGAACCTATTATTGGCCAATGACTTTTAAAATGAATTATAAAAAGTGCTTATATTTAGCAATTAGTTATTTCAAATAAAATATGGAATTAATGTTTCAATGGGTTCTTCAGCTTCATTCTTACTGGACTTTATTAGTTTTTTTGACAACTATATTTGTAATAATAAATTGTTCTTTTTCTCTTGTGATGAAAAAAAAATTTCAAACATTTGACTTAAGACTTTCATTATATGCTTTAATTTTTAATCATATTCAACTAATAATTGTATTGATCTTATATTTCATTTCTCCTAAACTTTCGTGGTGGAATAATGGATTTAAATCCGTGATTCAAAACATTGAGCATAGGCTATATTTGATTGAACAACCTATCGCTAATATATTGGGTGTTATAATTTTATCTTTAGGATGGTCTCTTCATAAAAAATCATCTCAAAGTTCAAAAAAATTTTTAAGAATTGGGGTGTTTTATTTAATAGGATTTATTTCAATTTCATCTAAATTTTCTTGGTGAAAATTAACAAAAAAAACACTCTCTAAAAAAGAGAGTGCTACGAAAACCAAACTATTTATGAATCTTAAATTTAATTTTATATTAGGGAATTAATTCCCAAATTTTTGTTAATCTTTATATATGAATAAAAAATATGGTGTGCTAGGTGGAGGAAGTTGGGGAACAGCTATTGTTAAAATACTCACTGAAAATAACAATTTAATTAATTGGTACGTTCGAAATGAGGATAATGTAAATTATTTAATAGAATTTAAAAAAAATCCCCATTATCTATCTTCAGTTGTATTTGATGTTAAAAAAATAAATATTAGTTCCTCAATTAAAAAAGTGGTTGAAAGCTCTGATATTATAATATTAGCCATTCCATCCCCTTTTTTAGAAAGTGAATTAATGAAAGTTAAGTCGCTATTAAAAGAGAAAATAATTTTTTCAGCTCTTAAAGGAGTTGTTCCAGAGTCTCATTTAATTGTTAGTGAACATTTAAATGAATTCTATGACGTCCCTATAAGTAATATTGGGATAATTACTGGGCCTTGCCACGCTGAAGAAGTTGCTTTAGACAAACTCTCGTACTTGACTGTAGCTTGCCAAGCTAATCAAATAGGTAAAGACATGAAAACGGCTTTAGAATCAAAAAATATCAAAGTAAAGCTCTCCCAAGATACTATGGGAATAGAATATGCCGCCATGCTTAAAAACATTTATGCTATTGTAGCAGGAATCGCGCATGGTCTTGGCTATGGTGATAATTTTCAAAGTGTTTTAATTAGTAATTCTGTTCGAGAAATGAAACGCTTTGTTAATGATGTTTATAAAATCAATAGAGATATAAATGACACAGAATATTTAGGCGATTTATTGGTGACTGCCTACTCTACTTTTAGCAGAAACCGAACTCTTGGAAATATGCTTGGAAAAGGATATTCTTTGAAAGCAGCTATTGCTGAAATGTCTATGATTTCAGAAGGTTATTATGCTACTAAAAATGCTTATGAAATTGTAAAAAAAGATTTTGAAAAATTCCCAATTATACACGCTGCTTATGATTCTCTTTATAAAAAGATAAGTTTAAAAAAAGTATTTCAAAATTTGAGTGAAAAATTAAATTGAATTCTTAAACTGACTTAAAAATCTTACATCATTTTCATATAAAATTCTAATATCTTCTATTTGATATAAAAGCATTGCTATTCTTTCTATGCCCATTCCAAAAGCAAAACCTGAATACTCGTTTGAATCTATCTTACAGTTTTCTAAAACATTCGGATCAACCATGCCACATCCCATTATTTCTAGCCATCCTGTTCCTTTAGTTATTCTGTAATCAGTTTCTGAATTTAATCCCCAATAAATATCGACTTCTGCGCTTGGTTCAGTAAAAGGAAAATATGAGGGTCTTAATCTGATTTTAGAATTTCCGAAAAGTTCTTTCGTGAAATATATAAGCGTTTGCTTTAAGTCAGCAAAAGAGACGTTTTTATCAATATATAACCCCTCTACTTGATGAAAAAAACAATGTGATCTTGCTGAAATATCCTCATTTCTGTAAACTCTCCCAGGTGAAATTGTTCTAATTGGAGGTTGATTATTTTCCATGTGCCTTATCTGAACTGAAGAAGTGTGAGTTCTAAGTAATAAATCCGGATTTTTATTGATAAAAAAAGTGTCCTGCATGTCTCTTGCGGGATGATGCTCTGGGAGATTTAATGCGGTAAAATTATGCCAATCATCTTCCATTTCAGGGCCTTCAGAAATATTAAATCCTATTTTATAAAAAATATCAATTATTTTGTCTCTAATAATAGAAATTGGATGTCTAGATCCTAACTCTAACATTAAAGCTGGCCTAGTCAGATCCTTATTAACTGTCTTTGAATTTTTTTTAGTATTTAAAGATTTTTTTAAATCTTCTAGTTTCTGAAGAGTTACTTTTTTTAATTCATTTATAGCTAAACCATATTCTTTTTTTTCAGAGACATTTACTTTTTTAAATTGAGCAAAGTAAGAGCTTATATATCCCTTTTTTCCTAAATATTCTATTCTAAACTTCTCTAACTCTTTTGGGTCATTAGTAATAAAACCTGAAGCTTCTTTAATCCTTTTTTGTATTTCAGCAATCATAAATAAACTTAAAATTGTTCTTCAAAAGTAATGTTTTTCAGCTACTGAATTAATTCTTTTTCTATAAAATAATTAATCACAGCCTCTTTCATTAAAAGAGTTTGTTCTCCAGATTTTAAATTAGGCAACTTATTCATCACTTTATAGTGAGGCCAACCATCGTTGTCAATATATTCAAATTGATAAAATCCAAATGGCTCTAAAAGTCTGCATATGGCTACATGCATTAAGTCTAACTTCTGATCTTTACTAAACTTGCTGTCTGTTTGACCTAGTTCTTGAACTCCAATTAAATAAATTACATTTTCTAAATCTAGAGGCTCTCCATCATTAAATTGGCTACTTAAAATATCTAAAATTTTAATCCATTTATTTTTTAAATCATTGGTATTATTCATTGCTCATAGTGTTCAAAATTCGTAGCGCACAATATACTTATATTTGTAAAAAAAATGTGTTGAATTACTTAGATATTTTTATTGTTTCTATTTTGGTTTTTGGTTTTTTTAGAGGTTTTATAAAGGGTCTTATTATGGAATTATCCTCTTTATTAGCTATTGTTTTAGGAACTTATGGCTCTCTTAAGTTTTCTGACATCACACTCGATTGGCTGTCAATAAATTTTTCAAATCAAATCGAAAGTATTGATGAAAATTATTTAAAAGTAGCTTCATTTGCTTTTACATTTTTAATAATTATAGTATTTGTTTCTATTATTGGCAAGGGACTTACCACTGTTCTTAAAATGGTTTCGTTAGGCTTAATCAATAAGGTTTTGGGAGGATTGTTTGGATCTATAAAATATGTTCTTATTTTATCTTTTTGTTTTGTTTTCTTTGAAAACTTAAACTCTACTTTGTCTTTAGTGGATGAAAGTTTCTTTGAATCGACTTTGTTTTATGGATCAATTATTGAATTAGGAGATACCCTATTGAATTTTTTTAATTCAAACAAAGAATCAATTAATTTTTTTAATTGACTTTAATTCAATCCACCCACTATTTCCATCGCTAATTTCAACTAGCCCCCACTCATTTAATTCTTCTTTTATAATAACTTTTGTTCCTTCGTGTAAATTAAAAAGAATTTCACTTCTAAAATTAGGTTCAGTTCTGAAGTCTATTTTATTTTCAAAAATTATAGCACTAATAGTTTTCTTTTTGTTTTCAAAGCGATTAATTCCATTAAAAATAAAAAGAATACTAAGACTAAAAAATATCGCAGAAAAGGTAAAATAATTTTTCTTTGATATAGTTTTAGTATTGAAAAAATATAACAAAAATGTTACTAAAAAAATATACCACAACATTAAGCCTATAATTACCCATTGCTGCATATTTAAGATTTTTGAAATATAATTCAAAAAATCTGAAACTTGATTGGTTGGGAGCTTTTCTATTTTGTCAATTAACATATTTTGAGAATAGGCCAGGTTATTTAAAATATCCTTGTCCTTAGGGCTTAATATTAAAGCCTTCTCGTAAAAGTATATGCTATTTGCAATATCATTTATTTTATAAAAGGAGTTTCCTAAATTAAAATATAAGGTTTCAGAATGCTCTCCATTTTCAATTATTGATTTAAATTGAACAATAGCCTCTTCATATTTGCCATTGTTATATAAATCTACTCCACTATTAAAATACTCAGTACTGTTAGTTTGTGACAAAACTAGCGTTGAGAAAAGCGAATAAACTATAACAATAATTTTTTTCATCTTTAAATTTGTTTGTCAATTTCTGAAATTATATTTACTGCGTTTTCATAATCATTGTTAATTGCAACATTTGAAGCTGGTGTAAATCTGGCATACTCACAGTTCTCTATTAATTTAACAAACAACTCTATCGATTCTATTCGAATGTTTTTATTTGCCAATAAACTTTTGATTTTTTCTTTACTATAATCTGATGTTTCTATTAAAAGTTTAGATTTTAAAAAATTGTGTAAGGCTCTTTCTAGTGCATCATAAAAAACATCTTTCTTTTGCAAACTTATTTTTGCCTCTGATAAATATTTTTTGGCTAATTTATTAGCTCGTCTTGATTTATATCCTTTTAAATCAGAATCTGAAACTTTTTTAAATTTAAAAAACACTAACAGGGTAAATATAATTATTAAGGGTAGGATAATAAGAATATAAAATAAAGTCGAGTAAATGAAGTTTTGACTCTTTATTTTAATTAACCCTGGTTTTGTTTTTATAAATCTAAATTGATTTTGAGAATTAGAAATATTATTAGCGTTTTCAGAAAACACTTTAACTTTATTGTTTTTAGAATATGAAGAGGGGCCCTCTAATACACTAACTACTATCTCTTTTGTAAATGTGGATTTGTATTTTTTTATTTTAGGATCAAAATAAACAAACTCAACAGGAGAAATTGGATATTTTCCTTTAAATTGTGGTACTAACGTGTAGGTGTCAGAAATATTTCCTGACATTCCTTTTAGATTAGTTGTTATATTTTCATTATGTTCGGGATCATATTTTTCAAGTGAACTTGGAACTAATAAATCAGGAGCAGAAAATAATTTTAAATTCCCCGACCCTTTAACTTTAATTGTTACTTGTAATGACTCCGAAGCATTTAATTGATTTTTTGAAGAAGATAATTCAATTTTAAAATTTCCAACTGCTCCATTAAAATTAGATGGAGCGCCTTTAGGCAATGGCTTTACCTTTATTAATCGGTTTCCTGCAACAACGGTTTTAGGAATCTGAGTATAAATTCTATTGCCAAAAAAATCTCTTTTACTTGTTGGCACATCAACTGAAACATCTAGAGAAAGAGGCTTAATATTTAACTCTCCTTCTTTTTGAGGGTAAAGAACCATTTTTTTCCAAATAACGTAATTATAACTATCTCCCTTATATGATCCTCTTTCGATTTGGAGTCTTGGTATTTTGATGTTATTAGACCAAAAATCTTCATATTCAGGGCTGTCAATTTCACCGACATTAGTAACGTTAATTTGAGGGCTAAAAAAGAGTTTATAAACAACAGAAATGCCCTCATTTAGGAAAGGATTAGTATTGGATACTTCAGCTACCAAATGTAAATTTTCATTGACTAAATAGTTTGAATTATTTGGATCATTATTAATTGAAACAGATTCGCTAACTATAACCTTAACTGGCATAGTTTTATAAAGTTTTTCTTTTATTTCTATAGAAGCTTGTCCAATTGTTAAAGATCCTTTTTTTAAAGGAGACAAAAAATAAGTATAAACCTTAGAAAAAGATCTTTTCCCATTTATCCAGGAATTGCTGACTGATTGTTGTGGTCCACCAACAACTCGAAAGTTATCAAAATTTGGAGGCGAAAAATTATCCCCATCTTTATTCATTTTAAAATCTAATCTAAGAGTTTCGTTTATTCCTAAGCGATTTTTGCTAATTATGGCCTCAAAACTAATTCCTTGATTTTGGGCATTAATTTCAGAAAATATTGTTGAAATAAATAACAGTAAAAGAGTAGCTCGTATTCTCATAGTTTTATTTACCAATCTTTTTTATTTTTAACAGGAGAACCTTTAATTTTATTCTTGTTAACCTTTTCCTGAACTTTCTTTTCTTGATTATCCATTGCTTTTAATAGATTTTTAAGTTGCTCTGGTGATATTTTGTTTTCTTGAGGTTTATTTTGCTTATCCTTCTTGTCGTCCCTCTTGTCATCCTTCTTGTCGTCCCTCTTGTCATCCTTCTTGTCGTCCCTCTTGTCATCCTTCTTGTCGTCCCTCTTGTCATCCTTCTTGTCGTCCTTCTTCTCATCCTTCTTATCGTCCTTCTTGTCATCCTTCTTGTCGTCCTTCTTGTCGTCCTTCTTGTCTTTTTTCTTTTGTTCGTTTTTTAACAGCTCTTTTGCTAAAACATAATTATATCTAGTTTCGTCATCGTTAGGATTATTAAGCAGAGCGTTTTTAAAAGAATTCACGGCGTTTTGATAGTCTTTGTTTTGCATGTAAACATTCCCTAAGTTATGATGTCCTTTATGAAGTTCTTGTCTTGAACTAGCTTTTTTAATAGATAATTTATACTGATTAGCTGCTTCTTGGTTTAATTGACCTTTGTAAAATGAATTGGCTAAATTATAAGAGGCTATATTATTTAACGAATCAATCGAAATAGCTTTCCTGTAGAGAGCTTCCGCATCAATTAAATTATTTTCAACGTACTCTAAATTTCCATCTAATGTCATGTTATTAGATTTTTTGTCAAAAGGAAAGTCTTGAGAAAAAATCTTTACAGATATTAAAAAAAAGCAAATTATTGTATATCTTTTATTCATTAAATAAATTTAACTTTTTAATCCAAAATGTTTTCTTTTCAAAAACAAATAATTCCAAACAAAGAAAAATTAAGGCAAGTGCTATAAACCACTGAAATTGATCCTTATAAGCAACAAATTGCTTGGATTCAAATTCTTGTTTATCCATTTCTTTTAATTTATCAATTATAATTTTAACTACTTCTTCAGTGTTTTTGCCTTCAATATAAATGCCATTTGTAGAGTAAGCTAAATCTTCTAATAATTTTGGTATAAGCTTGGTAATAACTACTTCCCCTTCTGAATCTTTTTTATATGATTCTACTATATTATTTGATTTAATTGGAATAGGTGACCCTTTGACAGTTCCTAGTCCAATTGTAAAAATAGTAATTCCCGAATCTTTACCTATTTCAGAAATATTTTGATTTTCAATCTCATGATCTTCTCCATCAGATAGTATGCATAAAACTCTGTTAGTTTGGTTTTCATCATCATAATAATCTTTAGCCAATTTAATCGATTCTAGAATTGCTGTTCCCTGAGAGGATAACATTTCTGTATTTAAACTTTGCAAAAACATTTTTGCCGTAGAATAGTCATTTGTAATTGGCAGTATTGGTAAAGCTGAAGCTGCATACGCAATGATTCCAACCCTGTCCGAATTTAATTCATTAATTATTTGAGAGACCAATCGTTTTGCTTTTTCTAGTCTATTAGGAGCAACATCCTCCGCTAACATACTTTTAGAAACATCTATTGCAAATACGATATCCACTCCTTCTCTTTTTACAGTTTTAAGTTGAGTTCCAATTTTTGGATTAACTAAACTTATTGAAATAAATAGAAAAAAAAGCAACAAAAAAATTAATTTTAATTTAGGTTTGAAAGTAGAAATATTTGGGCTTAATATTTTTAATAATTCTTTAGAAACATACTCTTTTTGAACAGTAATTTTCCATCTGTTAAGAATGAGAAAACCAATCAAAACAATTGGGATTACCAATGTTAAATAAAAATATATTGTCTGTTCTAACTGATACATTTATATAAAACTTTTAAATAAAGTTGATCTAAGTAACCACTCAATAAAAATAAGCACAAAAGATATTAATATAAAAATTCTATACTTTTCTACAGCATTAGTGTATTTAAATTCTTCCACTTCTGTTTTTTCAAGTTTATTGATTTCTTGATAAATATCTTTAAGCCTTTTATTGTCTGTTGCTCTAAAATACAATCCTCCTGTTTTTTTTGCAATAGATTTTAATAAGTCCTCATCAATTTCAACTTTTGTTAATCCAAACCTAAAGGAGCCGTTTGGATTAATAGCGATTGGAGCTAAAGCATTTCCATTAGTCCCCA
>Ga0209816_1003753_pt1 | contig 10326 bp, 21 predicted proteins | sample CoawatmetaG01DNA_FD_187509 | JGI IMG/M metagenome (GOLD analysis project Ga0209816, IMG submission 187509) | Marine microbial communities from the West Antarctic Peninsula - Coastal water metaG017-DNA (SPAdes) (version 2) | ecosystem: Environmental > Aquatic > Marine > Coastal ... | reverse complement strand
CCCCCAGGCCCACCCCCAGGGCGGGGGCCCCGGGCCTCTAGAGTAGCGCCCTAATAGGGGCTCAAACAGCTAAAACCGGGGGCCAAATCACCAAAATGAAGGGGCCCGCCTGATCCCTGCAAAGAGCCCCTCAACCAAAGGAGGCGCCCCAGCCTGTACAGCCTTAGCTGCCTTTTGACCAGCTGTCCCAGTCAAAGTTGTCGTCTGACTTTTCACCACCCACAGTTGGCACACCTTTAGCTGCTGTCATGCCTTTGTTTCGTGCTAACCAACTTGGCATGGTGATGTCACCTGTTGTGCTGTTCACGTTGATTTGCGACTTAGGAAGCCATACACGTTTGCTGTCCCAGAGGACCTTGATAGCCTTGCCTTTCATGCCTTGTATTTCGGCGCCTGACACGGTCACCATTTGTTGTGTCTTCTTCTTGACAACCGGTGCGATTGTAGTGACAACAGGTGGGGTCCAAGATAGTAGTGCGCCAAGTTGTCGCCAATGGACACCAGCAACCTTTTGCCCGAGTTGCAATGTATTGTCCAGGCCGTGACTAGTGATGTAACGTCGGAACACTTTCGCTGCGACTGGGTGGTTGAGTGACTTAGGTGCCCAAGTTGCGCGGCCGGTCTTGACGTTCACGCCTGTGACGAACTCGTACATGCGGGTGCCTGTGCGCGCGTAGGCTGCTGAGAAGCCGATGTCGTTTCGGCAGTTTGTTGTCTTTGAAGACAGCTCGGTCGCGGTCTGGTTCTCACCGAGGAGGCGGATGGCCTCGTTCACGAAAGACGGGTTTTCAAGAAGGGCTTGGATTTGACTTTTATTATGTGTAGTCATAGTATCTCCGGGGTTGTTGGGTTATGTTTATATTATATCCGGCGCAGCGTGTGGTTACACCGGATATGCAAAGGGGGGTTTATTGAGCAAACCACCAGCCTTCACGAGGGGACTCAGTGTAGTCTTGCGGGTCACGTTGGTCTTGCTTCATTTGAGCGCGTTGCTTTGCACGAAAGTCATTGTTCTTCTTGACGCTGCTAGCGATCATTTCCTTGGTGACGATTGCAATATTGCGGCCGCGGATGAGAATAGTTACGACGTCGTCATTGACCATGCTGTAGTCGAACTCGCGTGGTGTCCAAGCAAATCCAACATCGTCATACCAGCTAGTCTGAAGTATCACGTTGCGGGTGCTGATATCTTTGATTTGGCCGCGGCTGTTGTAGTGTCTGATGATTTGTGTCATTTTGTTTTTCCTTGGTTGGTAGGTTACTCTTATATTATATCACCTCTTCTGGTGTGTTGCACGAAGTGCATCGGCTGTTGCCGAGGATTTATTCCCCGGTTTCAGCGTCAGCTTCGTCTGCAACTTCAGTTACACGATCGTAGATATAACGGATTTGGAATGAATTCACTTCTGATGGAAGCTTTTCGACTCCGCCAACCAGACCAACCTTTCGAAACGATCCGTTACACGTAAGTTGAGTGAGAGCTTTGAGAATCTGTCCTCGATCAACTTGGACTGACATCGGAAGATCGATGATACCGATTGAGTTCGACGTCTTCTTGACGGAATACACGCGATCTGTTCCACTTGCGACAGCTTCGAGGATGTCACGTTTGATTGTTTCGATTACACGAGTCTTGACAGCTTTAGCTTCTGCTCGAGCATGCTTTGCAGCTGATGAGTCAGATTGAGACTGAGTGAGGAATCCTCGGGTTACGAGTTCTGCGAGGAGTGCTGAGTTTGAAATTTGAGTGAGGTTAGTCATTTTGTTTTTCCTTGGTTGGTTGGGTTATGTTTATATTATATCAGGCCATCGATCCGGTTACACGGGTTGTGTGACGGATCTTTTCATCAGTTTCCCGCAGTCTGGGCAGTTGAAGTGTGATTTATACATCGCGTCGATCGTCACTGATCTGCGACACTTCCGACGCGTACAGGTATGAACGACGTAAGTGATACCGTTGGATTTGTCCATCACTTTACTGGCCGCGGCAGCGAGGAGGATGATATGGTTTGGATTGGTTTTGTCGATATGGTTAGTCATTTTAATTTTCCTTGGTTGGTAGGTTACTCTTATATTATATCATCCCATGGCAGCGGATACATGACCCGCCACCGATGATCTGCCGTTACCTAGGCTTTGTGAGGTTATTCATTCGAAGAAACGTTCTGCAGTTCCCTGCTGTTTGTGAGTATATTGCCTCAAGATTGCCTGATCTCCATTTGATATTATACTTTGTGAAGAATTGATTTGAAGTATGATGATCACGTGCCGTTCTAACTGTGAAGTGTCTTGGCATTTCATTGGTCTTGAGAAACTCTGCGATTGCAGATCCCTTTCTTATCTGGAGTTCATAGCCAAACTGGCCAATGAAGTTCTCTGAGCTGATGAAGTTGTGATGGCTGAACACGATGACGCCGTCTTCGTCCGTAACTGTAGAGGCGTTACCGGTAACTTGTTCTGCGTGGAGGATGTTTGTCATTTTAATTTGCCTTGGTTGGTAGGTTACTCTTATATAATATCAAGACAGTGAGGGTGATATGTCGTATATCACCCCCGTCCCAAGGAGTCCTAAAACTCTGATTGGGACCATTCACCGCAACCTTCTCTCTTCTTTTGATCATTGAGATACTCTTTGCGATTATCGATGCATTCTGAATGATTTCGGATTGAATCGAATTGTCCGTCCCATTTTCCAACAGTCAAAACATAGCTTGTTCCTTTGCTGATTTCACCGGTACAGATTCTGCATTCATGAGTCTTTGAAGCTTTGTGAGTTGATTGTCTGATTATTTGTGTTTCCATTGTTTTTTCCTTGGTTGGTAGGTTACTCTTATATTATATCAGGACATGGATCCGGTTACACGGGTTGGGTGATGGATCTTTTCATCTCACCACCACAGTCCGGGCAGTTGAAACGTGATCGATACATCGCGTTGATCGTCACTGATCTGCGACACTTCCGACGCGTACAGGTATAAACGATGTAAGTGATGTGGTTTGGATTGGTTTTGTCGGTATGGTTGGTCATTTTAATTTTCCTTGGTTGGTAGGTTACTCTTATATTATATCACCTCTTCTGCTATGTTACACGACTTGACATCGTCGGCGCCTATTATCTTGACTACGTGTCTTGCCGGTACTGCATCCAAATAGCCTTCTAGCCCATTTGCTACGTCATATGCTAGTGGGGTAGGGATCCCGGATTGTAGCACATACAGATCTACATAGACCTTGACCACTATATAGTACTCGCTCGATCCACTCCACGTATTGATATCTACAACATCGCCTTCTTTTGCAACAGATGACACCTGTTAAATGCTTTCAAAGCTGTTTAGCTTTGTTGTGCTGAATGTCTGCAAGAAGTCTTCAACGTTAACCGTGATCCAATCCATTCTTGTTCCGTCTGCTTTTCGATACGTATATCTAACGCCGCGTTTTACCTTGTTTGCATATTCAAACGTTCCGACTGTCGCAGTCACAGTGACATTTGTGCCGCCAAACTCATCGTAAAGACCAATTTGATATGATCCATACTCAGCTGAGTTGATAGCAGCTTTGAGATCCGAGTTGTTTTTTGGGAGTACTTGAGAAGCCATAATGATTTTCCTTGGTTGATAGGTTACACTTATATTATATCACCACCGCGCCAAGTATGCACGACTTCAATCGTTGCATGCTAGGACTATCAATATGATAACCAGTACCGCTGTTATTGATTGAATCATCATAGCACCAGATCACCTAGCTGTGCTTCAGCGTGCTTCTTGTCTTTGAGTGCCTCAGTTGCTAATGCTAACATATCTTCCATCTCAGCCGCGGAAACGTTACCCATTGAGTACTCATTAGCTGTGTTCCTCCACATGCTGATCATCTTGTCGCATTCTGCAACCAGTGTTGTCAATTCATTTTCAATAGCTCTATCATCTACGTATGTTGTGCCCATTTTATTATCCTTGTGTTGTTCGCTTATATTATATCGGGTGTTGTCAGCATTGTACAATTCAAAACTGCTCGTCAGCCGGCGTCACCCGATCCCAACCAAATGCGTCGCACACTGCCTGAAAGAATGTGTCTTCTTTGTCGTTGTAATACTCTTCTCTTATGTTACCCATCTGAGCGATCGATCCGTCGCCACCTTGTGCCATTTCGATGAACTGCATCTCTATCTCATTCATCATCATCCATGACGTCGTCGACGATTCCGCTAGGGATCTGAAGTGTGTGATCGCTTCCGCAACACCTTCATGGCCCACGCGGATGCCTAGATCTGACTTCTTTTCCTTCCGTAACGGATTGCTTACAAAGATACTTCCGAACGCGACTGAGATTGCCAGTATGAGCCACATGTCTGCTACTGTTTGTAGAACGATTTGTGATGTTTGCATATTGTTTTCCTTGGTTGATTGGGTTATGTTTATATTATATCATATTATATAACTTGTTACAGGAGTGCTGGTGACATACCATTTTCGCCATGATATACGTATCGCTGCTCGTACGACTCTTCATCATAGAAACTTGAAAACTCATAGATCGTGAACGACTTTCCGGGGAATGACTGCCTCATGAAGTCCAGCGCACCGATCCAATCCATCCCCTCTGACGGCTGCCAAACTATCTGTCCCCCAGAGCCAATTGGCTCATCTGTTCCTGCAATTTCTGAGTCGATAAGATTGAGCTCATCTGTTCCTGTGTGTGCGTATATTCCTTTCATTTTGTTTTTCCTTGGTTGGTTGGTTACTCTTATATTATATCATCACTACACCTGTGTTACACGGGATACTCCACATAACTTTCGTGAATATTTGGTTTGATCAAACTCCACGTAAACGATATGAGAGACTGTTCAAGAAGCGGGTTGTGATAACATGCCCAGACTTGATTTCTGATATTGCAGTCGATGTTAAGCTCAGTGATCACAGCTCGTTTTCGCCCATCGCGGAATACTAGATTTACTTTGCATAGTCTTCGTTCATCTTCTATTCTCATTTTTGTTTTCCTTGGTTGGTTGGTTACCTTTATATTATATCAGGTCAAAAGGGCGGATACACGAGACCCACCCCCTAACTCATGAAAGGTTATGCTCTCATGTAACGGATTTGGAAAGCATTGACTTCAGATGAGGATTTAACTTCTCCTCCAATAACTCCAACTTTCACGATCTTTTCAGATTTCACTAGTCGAGTTAATGCTTTGAGGACAGTTGCACGATCTGTGTTGATGAAACTCATGAGTCCAGTTGAGTTTGAAGTCTTCTTGACAGAGAAGAACTTTGTTTCCTTTTCCATATCTCCATTCATAAGTTCCAAGATTGCATCGCTGGTTCCGGTGATAAGGAGTTCTTTGTCAGCTTTGAATTGAAGTCTGATTGACTTCTTATTCCACTCTTCAACTTGAGTTGATTTGATGAGACCTAGGTCGATGAGAGATTGAATGGTTGTTTTGGTTGAGATTTCCATTGTTTTTTCCTTGGTTGGTTGGTTACCTTTATATTATATCAAGCACATGGTTGTGTTACAGGAGTTTTATTCCTTAGCATGTGACTGACGTATTCCATCGCGTATGAACTATCTCCGCCGACGCTCCAGCGAGTAATTGTCTCAACAGCTGTGCCGGATTTTCCTAGATGTGCCGGCCCGTTCTTCCAGTTGTATATTTGCCAGCCGAAGCCTTCCCATTCGACATCGACCTTGTCGTCGCCAGATCTGGAGAATGGTTTACCAAATACACTGACCAGATCATCATAACTATAGCTTATGTCACCTTGCTTCATACTCATTTTGTTTTCCTTGGTAATAGTAGGTTACTCTTATATTATATCATGTTATATAACTTGTTACACGGATATATCTACGTCACTCCACAGCCTTCTTGTGCTTAGCCTTGCGACTATACGTCTTCTTCGATGAGTGCTTCCCAGCGCCTGTCTTGAAGTGTGCTGCAACAGCAACCCAGTTTCTTTGCTTTGGTGTGTCACCTTTGCGTTTATTTGTATTCATGTTAACTCCTTATTGGTTGGTTATGGTTATATTATATCAAACATTACACGTGCTTACACGCTTCATCCTGAGTCCCCGTACGTACGCGCGCGCGCGCCGCATCTCGCGCACACGGCGCAAGCTGTCTTGTGCTGAGAGCTTATACACACCCGCAGCGCAAGCCAAGCGAACTAGACCTCTACTCCGGAGGAGTGATGTCTCCTATCGAAGCGAATCCTGGAACTTCAGGCTGAACAGCCAATGCCCAAAATACTTGGAAGTTATTTCCCGATGTTCGAATGTTTTGGAGTACTCCATCATCACGAAGAGTTCTGAGAGCACACAATACTTCATCACGCGTGTAATCTGTTCGACCAACTGCATTCCAAACTGTACGATGTTTAACAACTGCACCCGCCTCAACAAGAAGCTCTGACGCCTTTTCAAGAACCACACCTTTGATGACAACAGCTCGAGCTCTTTTGACTAGTCGCATTTCTGTTCGTATAGACTTGTTGATGATATCATCGATCTGCTTGTATTCAATTAGATTTAAATCGATTAGCTCTTGGATTGTTTTGTTATATAAATTCATTTTAATTTTCCTTGGTTGGTAGGTTACTCTTATATTATATCAGGCGATTTGTGTCAATGCATGAGTTTCACACGGGTGTAACACTGTTATCATCTGCTTCGTAAGCGATATCATAACAATCTGTATCTTGCAACTCAGCTTCACCGTTTTCGACCGCTGCTTCTGCCAGATGCATTGCTTCTTCTTCATTCTCAGCTTCAACTGTAATTGAATAGCGTTCGCATACTTTGATGTCTTTAAATACTGATACTTTGAACTTGGTCATAATGGTTTTCCTTGGTTGGTTGGGTTATGTTTATATTATATCAAGCGATATGTGTCATTACACGACCATATCATACCAAGCTTTGATTCGCGCACAGACGTCTTCATATTCATCTTTTACATCTTTAATGTTCAGATCATAATTGGATCCACCTTGGACGACGATCTGTGTGTAATAAACAACAGGTGCATGAGAATCACGACTGTCATACTGCCCTCTACTGATAGATATAATCGAGGTGACGTTAACTTGAACTGGTTTGCCAGTTGTTTTGATGAATTCGATAAATGGATATTTCATTTTAATTTTCCTTGGTTGGTTGGGTTGTGTTTATATTATATCAGGTGCTATAATCCATTACACGAAAATTGAAAGTGGACCCTCAAGGACTTGAACCTTGGACCTGCCGATTATGAGTCGGATGCTCTAACCAACTGAGCTAAGAGTCCATTACTTTTCAATTATTGTGCTTACTTATAAATATCTTCAACGTTCGACCACTATCCTGTAGATGAACTTCTAAGCCGGTGATATCCCGCTTCACATAAGACCTACCATTCTCGTCAATGATCTCAACTCGAGTAATCTTCTCTGTGTCTAGTGTGTCTGTTTTCATTATGTGCTCCATTTGTTTTGATAAGGTGCTCGGGTAGGGATTTGAACCCCACAATTCTAACGTTTGATAAGCTGCCTGCCCACGTTAGTTATCTGCAACCGTACAGCCGAGCGTTTGTTTGATATCTATGCTCGCATGTAACGGAGCTGGAATGCATTGACTTCTGATGGAAGCTTAACTTCTCCACCAACGAGACCGACCTTCTTAATTTGATCACCTGCGACTAGTTGTGTTAATGCTTTGAGAACAGTTGCACGATCTGTTTCAATGAAACCTAAAAGTCCGGTTGAGTTTGAAGTCTTCTTAACTGAGAAGAATTTTGTTTCATTGTGGATATCAGCATTCATAATTGCCATGATTGCTTCTGCAGTTCCTTGCACGAGTTTACGAGATTCCTCTTTTGCCTCAAGACGTTCAACGCGTTTGATGAGTGTCATGTGTGTATCATAACTAATGATGTCATTAGTGAAAAGGGTACGGATTGCTGAGATTGATGAAGACATATTATTTTCCTTGGTTGGTAGGTTACTCTTATATTATATCAGGTTGGTTTGAGTGTTACATGAGTTTTAAATCTCATCAGCTAGCCAGCCTTGAACATCACGTACGTGTAATGTGTTTTGAATATACTCTTTGAGCCCGGGGTTGTCCATGAGAATAAACTCTGCAGTGTCGAATGCTGCTTCGTCATCCATTGGACCATCTTCTTTGATGCTGTGAACTTTTTTCATTACTTTGTTGAATTGTGACTTAGTCATTTTTTTCCTTGGTTGGTAGGTTACCTTTATATTATAACATGATCGATCAAATGATGCACGAATAATTCTTCTCAAGTGTCAGAGTCTAGATCGTTGAATTCGTCGGAGGCAACGATATCATCACCGTTTTCGTCTGTGATCAATCGAGCTCTGACAATAATTGATGACAGGAATTTCTCACGTGTGTATCTAGAATATCCTGACATTGCTTGATCGATATCTTCAGCAGAAATATGTTCGCCATCAGGTGATCCAAGTATTTCGAAAGAAAGCGCGCCATCACGAATAGATGCAACTAGATCTTTGCCATGAATTCTGTCTAATAATGATTGTGGGGTTGAGGATTTGGAGTTTTTCATAATTTTCCTTGGTTGGTTGGTTGTGATTATATTATATCAGGCACCTTTAACCAATACACGAAAATGAAATTGGATCCATTGTGTAATCATTTATGTCGCTACCATATGAAACGTAATCATATATGTCAGATTATAATCATTTATGCAAAATAAAAGGATACACCCACCAAGATTCGAACTTGGGACCCTCTGCTTAGAAGGCAGATGCTCTATCCAGCTGAGCTATGGGTGCATATGAATTGAAGCCTTCGATAGGACTCGAACCTATAACCTCCTGATTACAAATCAGGGCTCTACCAATTGAGCTTCGAAGGCAGTAAAAGAGAGCGGGTGGCGAGATTCGAACTCGCGACAACTTGATTGGCAACCAAGAGCTCTACCACTGAGCTACACCCGCATAATACTCTGAAAGGGACTTGAACCCTCACGACCTCACGGTCAACAGATTTTAAGTCTGTTGTGTCTACCAATTTCACCATCAGAGCGCAATACTTTTAATTTAAATTTCAAAGAACATATCCTTTCGGATGTTTATATTATACCATACTTACACATTATTTACACGAATCATTAATAACTACTGCGTTCTACCCCTGCAAAAGCTATCTAAACTGCTGTCTACGCGCGCGGGGACGTACACACGGCGCGAGCTGTCTTGCGCGTACGCGCGTATATACACGGCGCAAGCTGTCTTGTACCCGAGGCGTACTGTCTGCGTGTGAAGAGGATAACTAGTCATATTCTGTGTCCTGTGAAGCAACGATCTAGCCCCTGCCGCGGTGTATGGTTAAAGAAGAAGAAGAGGCTCCCCCTATTCGGATAACCAATCCAAGATCAACCACGATCTCTAAGGGGAACCGGGAGGAGCTCCAAGGAGCCGGTCAGACGTAACTCTCTCCCAAATATGTTTTAACATAATGTCCAACCGAATGTAATTCTTCTTAAGCAGCACTCACCCGTGCCACTTCTGTAAATCCTGTTCTCATCAAGTCAAGAAAGATAACATGTCCAGCACCACCAAAACGGTTCTTCTGTGTCTCTAAAATCCGACATCCCTTAAGGTCATCATCCTTTATCTCAACACTTAAATGAATGTGTGCATCTACCATGTGCTTCAACTTATTCGACCCTGCCATCTTTCCTTCCTTCGTCACCTGCCCGATCACGATCACATTACATGCATGCTCCTTAGCATATGACGTCATTAACGCTAGTGCTCTCTCTGCTGTAGCTGTCGTGATGCGTCCAGTCGCAAAGTTCCCGTCATCCATACACTGGAGGGAATCGACAATAAGAAAGAAAGGGCGTTCCGGTGCTGCTTCTCTTAACTTGGTGCAACCTTCCAGAAGCACCGGAACGCGAGTCTCTCCACCAACTTTGAATGGCTGCTTAAGCTTAAGACGATCACATGTCATCTTAATCTGATAAAGCGATTCCTCTGCTGTATTGAATACAACCTCTGATCCATGTCGCTGAAGCGAATTAGCAAGCGCTAACATCATTGTTGTCTTTCCAGCACCTGGGACTCCGGTGAAGAGAGTTACAGCCGAAGGGGTAAATCCTTCGCCTCCTAGTATTGCGTTGAAATAGTCTAACCCAGCAGGAATACGCTTCTTAAGTACATCCGGTACTACGATATCCTGTATGCTCGATCCAAATTCTATCTCTTCGATTTTTATATTTTTGATTTCCATTTTATCTTCCTTGGTTGGGGGTTTTTTATATCTTTGGTAGGATATGTTTATATTATAT
>Ga0209816_1003743_pt1 | contig 10345 bp, 8 predicted proteins | sample CoawatmetaG01DNA_FD_187509 | JGI IMG/M metagenome (GOLD analysis project Ga0209816, IMG submission 187509) | Marine microbial communities from the West Antarctic Peninsula - Coastal water metaG017-DNA (SPAdes) (version 2) | ecosystem: Environmental > Aquatic > Marine > Coastal ... | reverse complement strand
GAATACCTCCTAATAATTAGGAAGTTAAGCAATATGAAAGCGGTGATATTAGCTGGTGGTTTAGGAACGAGGTTATCAGAAGAAACTAATCTGAAACCTAAGCCGATGGTAGAAATTGGAGGAAAGCCCATTCTCTGGCATCTTATGAAAATGATAAGTTTTTATGGTATCAATGATTTCATTATCTGCTGTGGCTATAAGGGCTACCACATCAAAGAATACTTTCATAATTATCATTTAAGAAATTCAGATATTACATTTAATACTGAAAATCACTCTCTAAAGGTTCATCGAGCCGCAGAAGAAAAATGGAACGTTACATGTGTTGATACTGGTGAAGCAACGCTAACAGGTGGAAGGTTAAAAAGAGTAAAAGAGTTCTTGGATCCAAATGAATCATTCTTATTTACCTATGGAGATGGCCTGGGCACTGTTGATATTAATGCTCTAATTAAATTTCATGAAGATCATGGAAAGTTGGCTACGGTTACCGCCGTGAATCCTCCTGGAAGATTTGGAATGTTGACCATCAATGAAAATGAAGAGGTGGTTAAATTCAATGAGAAACCTCAACACGGCACCGCATGGATAAATGGAGGTTTTTTTATCCTCAACCCTAGTGTTATTAATTTTATTGAGCATGATCAAATTTCATGGGAAGAAGAGCCACTAAGAGAAATTACCCAGAAAAATGAATTAGCTGCTTATAAGCATTCCGGATTCTGGCAACCCATGGATACCCTGGCTGAAAAGAAATACTTAGATGACCTTTACTGCTCTGGAAGCGCTCCTTGGAAAGTATGGAAATAGATTATTTTGTTTTCTTAACTATTTAATTGTCTTCACAAAATGACTTATATTGAAAGTATAAAATTTCTACTTGGAAATAAGTTAAAGCGTCTTCTGCCCTTAGTTGTACTTTTTTTACTTTCTTCTCTGATTGATCTTCTTGGAATGAGTCTAGTTGGCGGTTATGTAGCCATAATAATTGACCCTTTATTTATAACAAAAGCTCAAGAAATTCTTCCGATAATCAGTTTCTTAAATAATTTCAATCATGAGGAGACCATACTCTTTATAGGCTATGGTTTATTTATTACCTTTTTAGTAAAGTTTTTTTTAGTGATATTTGTTAATCATAGAATTTTTAACTTTGCATATTTTGAGCAAGCTAAAATTCAAAAAATCATGATTAATGGATTTCTTCACCAAGATTATGAAACGTTCATACTTAGCAAAAGTGCTGAAAGCTTGGCATCAATTGCTACATATTCATCTATGTACAAAGATGCATTAGTTGGAGGGCTTCAAGCACTTAGTAGCATCTTAGTAATTATTGCAGCTTTTATAATGTTGGCAGTTGTAAGCATTAACACGGTAGCTATGCTTCTTTTAGTGATGATAATAATATTTTTTGCATACAATATTACGTTTGCCAGAAGGCTAGATGCAACTGGTAGAGCCTTTACTAAAGGATCAGCTAACCTAATACGAGGAACCCAAGAAGCTGCAGAGGGTATAAGGGAGATTAAAACTCTAGGAAAAGAAGCTTTCTTTATTGACTCTGTAAGCAGCTCAGCAAACGAAATTGCAAAAGGTGGAGTGCGACTTAATATATTCACTATTCTTCCTAGAGGTATTTTGGAGGTTGCCCTAATTGGTTTTATTGTGTTGGTTCTTACGGCTAATGTCTTATTAAATAAGGATTTAGCTGCAGGACTTTCAATTCTTAGTATTTTTGCTGCAGCGATGATCAGAATTACACCTTTGATAAGTCAATTACAAAGCGCTGCAAACTCTATAGTATTTGGCAGGGAATCCATCATTCTTCTCGCCAAGATCATGAAAGAAAAGGGTATCGATATCAATGTCGATTTAAAGACATTTAAAAAGAATGCTTCCAGCAAATCAACAGATGTCTTTAATCAGCTGAAGTTAGAAAATATTTCATATACTTATCCAAATTCATCTAAGCCCTCAATTATGAATGTGAACTTAGAGATTAATCAAGGCGATTTTATAGGACTGATTGGCCCCTCTGGGGCTGGGAAAACTACCTTAGTTGATATTATTCTTGGCTTCCTAAAACCATCAAAGGGTATTCTTAAATTTAATACTGATGATGCCCACAAAGATATCTCAGTCTGGCTCTCGCACTGCGCATACTTACCTCAAGATATATTTTTAATAGATGGCACCCTTAAAGAAAATATTACCTTGAGCAAAGATGAAATTGAAGATGAAGAACTTGAAGAAGCATTAAAATTATCTAGACTTACTCCAATTTTAAAAGATCTTAATAATGGCCTAAACACTGATATAGGCGATAAAGGAGTAAAGCTATCAGGTGGTCAAAAACAAAGAGTATCTATTGCAAGGGCAATATTTAATAAAAGAGATGTTTTGCTTTTGGATGAATCCACATCGGCGCTTGATAGTAAAACTGAGGCAGCTGTAATTAATGAGTTAATGACACTCAGAAATAAAAAAACAATCATATCAATTGCACATAGAATTTCTACCTTAAAAGAATGTAATAAGATTTTTAGAGTTAATAATGGCAGGGTTGACGGGCCTTTTTCATACGAAGATATTATAAAAGATAGCGCTTAGAAAATACCAGTCATAAGCTTTATATAATATGGAGGCTGAAGCCGGAATCGAACCGGCGTTAACGGCTTTGCAGGCCGCTGCATAACCACTCTGCCATCCAGCCTTAAGTAAGTATTAAAGAGAAAGTCTTATACGAGCGACAGTATAATATATTAAAGTTAAATAGTACTTGTTTCATTGCAAGAGAATAACTAAGTGGGATATATCCAATATAGCACTGCCTAACTTTGGATGAGTTCTCTTTACAAAGGAAAAAAATGTAACTTGCTGAAGCTCGAGTAGCTAAAATTCTCTAATTATTTCTTTATGAAGACGCGGTATTATTTATTTTCAAATATTGCTAAATTCCATGAGGTATTTTTATTAAAGTATTATTCTATGCGGATAATAGAGCATCTTGATTCCTGAAAATGTACTATAATTAATGCCTAAATAAAACTGCAGATCCCAAGCGAGATTTTAGCTAAACAGCTGTTGGATGCTAGATGATAAAGAAACTTGAAATACAGCGAAAAGATCGATGGATTTTTTGTGGACTTGACGTAACTGAGTTCCTCAATGCAAATCCCGAAACAAAAAATCAAAATTACAAACTGTTAAGAGTTTACCCTGGGATTGCCTTGCTATTTATTTATGGAGTTTTAAAAGTATTGCATCTTTACCTGGTTCAAAAAAAATCTCATATTAGCTCCGACCATCAAAATCATTTTTTGCTTGAGACGGGAGAGTCTCACATGGGCCTAAATTACTTTAAGTTTTATAATCCTGAGAAGAGTATATCTTTTCAAGGTATTAAAGTATTTGATAAAACTAGCTTTACAGCTATTAGTTGGATTTCGCTCTCTGAGTTAATGCAAACCTTGGTAAGAAATCTTAAAGACTTTAAAAAAAATGTAGAATATTTACCACCTGCTTTCTTTAGTTTGCTCTTCAGAAAAGCAGTTGGATCAATCTCAGCATATACATATTGGTGTGCTTTATTTAAAAAAATTAATATTAATAATCCCAGTGCTAAAGTATTCTCATCTGGGCAATATATTTCCGGGTGTGCTGCAGCGGCGGTAGGTATGGAAATAATATATATCGCCCATGGATTGGTAGAATACTTTTTTGCAAATCCAGCCTATTCAAGCGTTATGGTTTATTCAGATGAGGAGCGCCTAAACTATCAAACGTATTTGGATCATGAACAAGTAACACTATTTCCAATTACAGAAATCAATGATTTAAATCAGTCAATTCTTATCTTCTTAGCTTCCGATGATAGTGATATGGTAAAAGGGGATTTGTTGGGACTGGTGGCATTTTTTCATAACAAGAATTATAAAATAATTGTAAAAACTCATCCCTATAACTCTGAGAGCAATGTCTTAAAGAAATTATTAGAAATATATAAAGTTGAAACTTGTAATATTAAAGAACTATCAGGCATAGATGCCCTAAAGATTTATAAACCCAAATTTACAGCTGGATGGGTCTCCACTTCAGCATGTGAATCACTGCGTTCGGGTATAATCTCAATCACACTTGCGGAAATTACTCATCGATACATACAGAGGTCAGTCTACCCGATGGGTAAAAGAAATTTTTTCTGGGATACTGAAAAGAGTGAAATTGAGCATGCAACACTAGATAAGAAAAATTATTTTGAAAGCTTGGAGTTGATTCGATTCAGATAAAAATATTGGTTTTGAGTTATCGCCCTTCTTACTTTCTAAAGAATTTATGGAAGACTTAAGCTATTTTCCAATGGGATAATGTAAGCTTTTACTTCTTAGTGACAGCAAAACTAAAACCATATAAAAAATTAAAGAGATAAAAAATTAGTAAGAAACCTTAAGCCCGATGCTGAACTTTTTTCAGGATGAAACTGCGCTCCGTAAATATTATCTTTAGAGATTAACGCTGTTATATTATGCTCTCCCGCTTTGAATGCAAGCAATTGACTCTCTGACGCTAATGGCTTGCAGTGTAGTGAGTGAACAAAATAAAAGCTCTCCTCAGCATTCATTCCTGCCAAGATAGGATCATTGCAGGTAATCTGCATATCAACCCACCCAATCAAAGGGACTCTGTAGCTTAATTCTTTGCATTTAGGAATATGAATCACTTTTCCCTCTATCAAATTTAAACCTGCATGCAATCCAAATTCTTCACTCTCTGAAAGAAGCATTTGAGCGCCAAGACATATCCCTAGCAGAGGCCTTCCAGATGATGCAAATAGTTTAATTGGTTCTATTAAATGGTTCTTTTCCAGGCCGAGCATACCAGCTTGAAAAGAACCTACTCCAGGAACAATAAGATGGCTACATTGATTTATCACATCAGGGTCGGAAGAAATAACAACATTTTTTGCACCACACTCAAGCAAGGCTTGAAATACACTATGTATATTACCAATTCCATAATCAACTATTACAACTGATTGGACTTTAAAATTCATTTTATGCAAGAGGTGCGATATTGTCTTAATTCTTGAACAGAGATTTTATTGTAATGAAAGGCATCTGCCACAGCAACTGCAGAGCAGCCAGACTCAACAGCAATTTTATAATCTTGTAATGAACCAAAGCCGCCGCTAGCAATCACAGGAATTTCTACACTTTTGCATACTGCATCTATTAGAGAGCTATCAAAACCTTTTGAAGTACCCTCTTTATCAATAGAAGTTAGCAAAATCTCTCCAGCACCAAGTTCTTGACCTTTGCGTGCCCAGTCACAGACATTAAGATGTGTTCTTTCTCTTCCAGACTCTGTTAATGGCTCCCAGGTATTCAAGCTAGATTGTTTTGCTTCAATTGATAAAACCATGCACTGAGAACCAAATTCTTTTGCAATGGATTCAATTAAAAAGGGATCTTGAATGGCAGCTGTATTAATAGCAATCTTATCAGCTCCAGCTCTTAGCAAGTCATTAACATCTGCCAAAGATCTAATACCTCCACCAACAGTTAAGGGTACAAAAATATCCTTTGTGGTTCGGGTGATAATTTCTACTAGTTTATTTCTACCATATAAGCTGGCAACGATATCTATGAACAGCAGTTCTTCGATCCCTTGTTGATAGTACTTCTGAGCAAATTCTTGAGGATCACCAAGGACACGAAGACCCTCAAGATTAATGGGCTTAATAAGATTAGGGCCTTTGAGGTCTAGACGAGCAATTAACCTTGGTTTCATAGATAAGCTAACTTAAGTTAATTCGTTCTTAAGCTCCCATCCATTAGAGGTCTTTCTCCACAGATGATCTGATCGCCAAGAATCAAGGATCTCATGTAACTCTTCCGCAGTGATATCACAATAATCTAGGAATTCTTGATAATATTTGTCTGGAAACTCACCATCGTATTTTTTAACTAGGGCAATTCCCTCATCTCTGTCAATTTTTCTGTCTCTGATTTCATGCGCAGCATCTGCTGTAGTGCGACCAATACCAAATTTAATATAGGAAAGGTAGTAATGGAAGCCATCAAGACGGTCATCTAAACTTGCATATTTTGAATAAGTGCCTTCGTTTCTTTCTGGATTTGGTTCAAATCCAGTATGCTCCTTACAATAATAAAAGTTTTCTTGAGGGTCCCAATTTTTATAATATCCAAAAAAATGGACCTCTGTATTATTCTTAACTATCTTTTCATACTCTGGTTGTTGCAATGGCTTTAGATCTTTAGCACTAACCCCATGCTCGGTCCAAAAGTCAGGAGCGAGGCCAGAAAAATAAATTCTATCTTGATTAATCAGGTCTTTGCTTGGTTTATATGCATTAGCCTTATCTCCGCCATATTCTACCTCTCCATTCTCTCCATACATAACCAGTGAGATTTTAAAATTAACTGCTACCTGAATAGGAAAATTAGTTTGACCATATATAAAAGGTTGGAAAGGGTCCCCAAGATGCCTAGTTGCTAATTGCGTTAATCTTCTGGTAACAACTCCATCAGGAGTGCCTAATATATTTGTAAACCCTGCATCAATAAAAGCTCTTAGATTCTGGGTCCCAAGCGGGGTAGGTTTTAAGGGAGACCAAGTCACCGTTAAAGGATTCATATTATATTTATATTTCAATTGGTGGGCAACAAAGCTACCGTCTTTTCCGCCACTGCATGGAACTATAACGTCGTAATCGCCATTAGATGATCTGTGCTTATCACACAATTCAATTAATTCTTTTTCTCTAAGTTCCCAGTCAAAAGATTGTTTATCCTTGTTAAAATTACATGCTGAGCAAACCCCATTATCATCAAATGTTATTCTCGGTCTTTGATTAGACATAACGCACTCAACACAAAATTTCACATCTTTTGGGAGATTATATTTGGTAATTACATCGTGTTTAAACATTTTAAAGCTCTTAATATGTCGAATTTCGAGCAATCTTACCACGTGCCCTTGATTTTGTTTAGAGGTTTTAATTATTAGGATACCTATTATCATCATAGAAATGATGAAATATTACCGAATGAGCAAAAGAATTTATCTTATTCGTAGAGTCAATTTTATAGAGTCACTTTAATCTGCTCGGCAGCTCTAAAATCATCAATTGTATCAATATCAATGGATTTACTTTGCGGCATTACATACCCAACACTGGACTGAGTGATAAATTTCTTAGATTGTAGGAAATCTTGAATATTATTAATATAAATCGCACCATTAATAGTGTGCAAAGAGGGTATTGGCAAGAAATTCTGAATTTTTTTTTGAAAATATCCAGAGGCTTTAAGAATGCAAAGATTTTTATCTCCAGCAACCGCCTTGCATAACGAGAAGCAAGAACTTGCTTGACGTTTAATTAAATACTCAATTGCTGAATCAATATCATGGCTATCTCTTAAAGGTGAAGTAGGCTGAAGTAAAATTAAGTAATCATAATCAGGGAAACAGTTAAGAGCATGTAAAGCTACATCAGACGATGAGGCTTGGTCACTTGCCAGAGCAATAGGCCTTTTAATTATAAAAACAGAAGGGAAATCCTCGCTGAGTTTATGAACTGTGGGATCATCTGAAGAAATAATGACTTTAGAAATATATTTTGATTTCAATGCTGAATTAATCGTCCAAGCAATTAATGGTAGTCCATTAAATTCTAATATATTCTTTTTTTTTAACCTTTTAGAGCCGGCTCTTGCTGGTATTAATGCCAAAATTCTTGGTACCTTTTTTTTTATCATGAATTGGATTCGCTACCATTGATATCATGCAAATCTTTTGGACGACCTACATCAGTCCAAGTTTCATGAATGGGATATGCCATAATTTGATACTGTCTACTTTTTAAATCCATAAAAAAATCGGGCATATCGCAGAATGTATTAACATCTAAATGCTCTATTGCAGAGGGATTAATTGCGTATATACCTGAATTCACATATGAAATTTGAATTGGTTTTTCCTCAAAAGATGAGATATTAAAACCATCAGTATTCACAACACCATATGGATTCTGTAGTTCATATTTTTTTATTGCCATTGTTGCATCAGAGCTATTTGTAAGATGAAAGTCTAATAAGTGTGCGTAATTTACCTCTGTCACAATGTCACCATTTGTTACCAATAATGGTAGTTCTGGTCGAGGGTGAATAAGCGAAAGACATCCAGCAGTTCCAAGTGGCTCTTCTTCTGTAAGATAGCTAATTGAGACATTAAATTGTGATCCATCACCAAAATATTGAGTAATAGATTCTGCTAAATAGTAAACCGAAATTATAAAATTATTAAACCCTTGCTCTTTAGCATTTAAAATTATGTGTTCCAGTATTGGTTTTCCTCGAACTTGCAACATAGGCTTAGGAAGATTTTCTGTTAAAGGCATCATTCTTTTCCCAAACCCCCCTGCCATAATCAGGATTGTGTTGGGTCTTTCTTGAATTTTTACTATTTCATCCCAGAGATAGAGGCCAACTAGGCGATTATCCTGATTTACAACAGGGAGTTGTTTAATATCATTATCTTCCATGATTCTTCTGGCATCTATCTCATCCCTGTCGAATAAAATAGAGATAGGTGATTTCTCCATCACTTCCGAAGCATGGCTTTGTGTGGTCAATCCATTTATTAGGCCCCTTCTAATATCTCCATCTGAAATTGAGCCAATTAAACATTTATGTTCATCAACAATAAAACAAATTTGAAATCCACTTTCATCAATCATTCCAATTACATCAAGGACTGTATTAGTTCTCTGTAAATAAAAGTTATCGCCTGTAATTATTTTGTCTTTCATGCTATCGATTAGAATGTTTTTTGAAATCATAAAATTTCTTTTGCAACACTGAATGTAGAGAAATAGTACTAATTTTATTATGAATTTTTAAACTGGCTCCTGCCGCGCCATAGGGATTCTTGACTAACGCAAGCTTTGTTTGAAAATTATTACTATAAAGCTTTTTAACAGCTTGAAGAATCTTATTTTTATCGTAATCACAGTCAATTACACTTGCTGCTTTTAGCCGTCCATCTTGCCTGTTGCCAAGATTAATTGTGCCTTTTTTAAAACTAGGCACTTCTAATAAGCCGCTTGAAGAATTTCCAATGACGCCATCTACATATTGCAGTGAAGAGAAATATTTTAATTGCCCTAATGATGAATAAAGCCAGCAGTTTTTGGAGTGTTTGAAACAAAAATCTTTAATTAAATGTGTAATTTGTTCATTATAGTGATCTGCATTTGGCAGTGTAAAAATAAAATTTGTTTCTCTAATAGTTTTAAGAGCTGTTAGCAATGTTTTAGCATTTTTTAATTGTTGATCCTTGGGTGTAAGGGTTTCAGGGTGGATGGTAACCAATAAATTTCTTTGCCCAAATTTAAAATTCATCGCTTTTTCAAGATTTATTTTATCCAGCAATTTTAGTCCTTTCATTGCATCTACACCTAAACCACCCACCATGAATACTGATTTAGGATTTTCGCCTAATTGAATAACTCTCTTTCTATACTCAGGCGCTGCTACAAAATGGATATGAGCCATTTTTGAGATTGAATGCCTTATTGCTTCATCATAGGCTCCTTCTGTTACCTCTCCGCCATGAATGTGAGCAATTGGTATATTCATAATCATAGCTGCTGCTGCTGCTGAAAAAATCTCATAACGATCTCCCAGTATAACAATCAAGTCGGGTTGTAACTTCTTGAAAGAATTTGAGAAGCCTTTTAAGCCAATGCTCATCGAATGAATAATATCTTCGGGCGAATCCCCTTTAAAATTTAAATTTACCTTAGAAGAAATTTGAACATGGTCTTTTTCAATCTCTTGATAGGTATGACCATGCTTCTTAGACAGATGAGATCCAGTAACAATAATCTGCATGTTAATAAGTTTGTCTTGTTGTGACGCAATAACTAACTTTCGAAGCAATCCGTATTCTGCTCTTGAGCCAGTGATAAAGCATATTTTTCTTTTCATGTTTCTATCAGATCATCCTGTAAAAAAGACTTAATGGCTTTAGTTCCGACGACCTCATGTAATTTCATTGGTGAAATACCATTACCTGGTCGCTTAACTGTTAAATTTTCTTGAGTAAATATTTCTCCTTTCTCTATTTTTTTATTCGCCACTAAAGATTTCCTTGCTACGGTCCTCATTTCAAGTTCCTCACTAGTTGGTGCCTTTATTCCATTTCCTAAACCTCTTTCAATATTTCGTATGGCGGAAACCATATCTTGAAAATCTTTAGGCTCCATACTGGCCTTATGATCTGGTCCAGGCATATTCGAATCTAATGTAATATGCTT
>Ga0209816_1003741_pt1 | contig 10345 bp, 23 predicted proteins | sample CoawatmetaG01DNA_FD_187509 | JGI IMG/M metagenome (GOLD analysis project Ga0209816, IMG submission 187509) | Marine microbial communities from the West Antarctic Peninsula - Coastal water metaG017-DNA (SPAdes) (version 2) | ecosystem: Environmental > Aquatic > Marine > Coastal ... | reverse complement strand
GAATTTAGGTCGGCAAAGTAGTTATCAACTTTTATTTCTTGTGTTGTATCTACAACGTAAACTTTTGTTTCTATTACTCTCATTGTTTGTTGGTTTTAAGTTAATTTCTTTCTGTCCATGCTTTACATGGTTTTTGACTGATCCAATAATTTCCGTAAGGATCACCTCTTCGATACTCAGAAACTAAAAATTTAGCTTCTTTATATACTTCTGTTTCTTCTATTGTTTCCGTTCCAATAGCATTTGAAAATTTATAATTTATATAATTCATAATTTTATTTAAAAAAGTTTCCGAAATGATTAACTATTTCGGCATTCGTTTCAATCTGTAACGTGTTATAGTCTCTTAGAATGTCCTCGATACTATCTTTACTGTAACGCATTACATAAGAAGTATAAAAGCTTTCTATCTCTTGTTCACTAGGATTTTTTGACATGAACGAATAAACCACCTTTGGCAATTCTTTGCGTTTTGAGTTTAAAAAATCTTGTGCGGATCTATTGTTTTTTTTCTGTTCTATTCCTTTAAATTTATTCATGTTGTTTAATTTGTTTACCACCAAAAGCCCATCAATGGATGGACTGTTTTTGTGTGGTGGTGGGTTTAGGCTAAGTCAAAATATTCTCTAGCCTCGTTTATTATTCTAGTTGCGGTATTTTGATTTATTTGATAATGTTCAGCAAATCGCTCATTGGATAAAAAGTTATTAAACCAATCTAAAAACATTTCTTTTTTAGCTTCTTTGTCAATTATTCCAATTTTTTTGTACCCATATAAAGAAACCCATTTTAACCCTAAATGATTAGCTTTTAATTTTGTTTCAATCCAACTACCATTTTCAAGGTTGTAAAATATTGTTTTTGTGTTCTTTTTTAAAATTGTTTTCATGTTCATTTATTTTAGGTTAAGCGGATAAATATTTATCCGCGAAGTGTTCCGTTATTAATTCGTCAATACTTATTTCATTTTGTATCATGTCGTAAATGTTAGCAAAGGCGCATTGGCTCCAATTGTCAAACCTTTCACCCGTTGTTTCCCATTCGTCGAATACGTCATATATATTAATTATCGCGCTTATTTCTTTAGCGTTATAAGTATATATAACATCTTGACAACCGTCGATTGTTTCCCATAGTAAATCATTAACGCGCTCATTAAAATCGTCTCGCTCAGTCACTAAAATTTGCGCGTCTTGTGATCCCTCAAAATCGTATTTGATTACCTCAGTTATTATGTCAGAAATAGTACTTTTCCAATCGTTGAGAATTTCGTTTTTTGTTGCTTCCATAATATTAAAATTTAATTAGTGTTTGTTTATACCGCCAAAAGCCGCCCTAAGGCAGCGTTTTAATTGGTGGGTTCGATTAGTCGTTAATCGCTAAATTCAATTCTATTATCTATTATTCGCCTATCTTCGATGGCTTTTTCGATTTCGTGCTCCATATCTTCGAAAGCTTGTAAAGACCCTTTTAAGATGTTTACATGCGCCCAATTCGTGCACACGTTTAAATGTCCCTCAGCAATAAGAATTTGATCACTAAAAATGCTTAGTGCTAGATTTTCCTTATCAATTTTTGAAGTAAAAAAAACTTTTAACTTTTCCATGTTGTTTTATTTAAGGTTAAATTTTTCTGCTATTAATTTTGAATGATAATTATAAGCTGCACCGCCATATTTAAAACTTTTAATAATTGGCTGTATGTCATGATTTGTGCAATCAATAACATCATGTGTTTGTGTGTCTATATTAAAAAACACATAGTAAGACTTTTTGTTTATCGCTTTTAATGTCATTTGTTAAAATTTAGTTATTAAAATAATTGTGTACTTTTTCGGTGTACTGTTTGTTAATTTGAATCAATATACAAAATGTTTTAATATTAAACTAATTTAATTTAAATACTTTCTGTTTATTTGCTTTTTTTAATGATCATAGTTTAAAAACCTCTGAACGCCCAACAGTAAACCCCAACAGAATAAAAAAACATTGTTTTTGATCTGTATATATTCGGACGGGCACGGGTATAAAAGAGAAGCTCTTTACGTGTTAACGATTTAAAAACGTGGAACGAACAAGGGGCACCGTGGGAAGGCGCGCCAGGCCTGGCCTCCCGAGGGGGTGCGGATCGCCACCAAAAAGGCAAAAAATCCCATCAAAAAAAACAATCTTTGCCCCCCCTAGGGGGTAAAATAAAAGACTTTCCTTTTGTGTTACTCTTCTGTATAACAGTATATTATCCAACACTTCTATGTATCTAATAATTTTGTATATTTGAGCAAACAAGTATTATGAAAGGAATGAATAACAAAGGATTGTATGTAAAGGACGGTAGGTTAATTAACGACAGACCTAATTCAATGACTGGAATACAGAAGGCAGCTAATATGAAAAGGATCATAGATGAGGATCGCAAGATCAAGATGATTGCTGATGGAATTGAGCGAGCTGAGAGTAACAAAATGATGAACGATTTTTTTGGATGATTGTTGGTTTTCATCTAACTATAAAAGGCTACTTTCGGGTAGCTTTTTTTATGTTAAAAATGTACATAATCACAAAAAACCAATGGAAATATTCCAATTTATAATTTTAGCTATTTTCTCAATTTGGTTTATTGACCTAACAAAGTAGAAAAATGTTAAAGATTAACATTTAAATGTTAACTTAATGTTAGTTATTTTTTTATAACTATCTGATTATCAATACTAATGTTAATTATGTTAATTATTCTTCGCGTAAGGTTCAGAAAAAAGTATAATAATATATAAATATATATATAAAGTATAGAGAACTATTTTTAACATTCAACATTTTGTTATTAGATTTAAGTTTATATCTTTGAGTAAATCAAATTAAATCTAATCAAATTATCATGACTGAATCGGGAGGGTATTCACCAAAAGATTTGCACTTTGGTGCAGACGCACAATCAAAACTTATATCGGGAATAACGAAACTGTCAAACGCAGTGAAGAGCACATTGGGACCAATGGGTAATACGGTGCTTATAGAGTCACCTAATCACACCCATGGAATCACCGTGACAAAGGATGGGGTAACAGTAGCCAAGAGCATTCAGCTACTAGACCCTGTAGAGAACCTAGCGGTTCAGATGATGAAAGAGGCGGCAGACCGCACAGCCAGTGAGGCTGGTGATGGGACCACCACTGCTATTGTACTTACAGAGGCCATAGTAAAAGAGGGGATGAAACTCATAACCCCCAAGGATAACAAGACAGAGATACTTCGCGAGCTAGTGTCGCATACTGAGGATGTGATAGGGTGCTTAAAAGAATGGGCGGAGCCTGTAACTGATCAGAAGTTATTGGACGTGGCAACCATCTCATCAAACAATGACCCTAAGATAGGTGCTATTATAGCGGATACTTATAAGAAAGTGGGTAAGAACGGGATCGTGACCGTTGAGAAGAGCCAGACCTCTGACACTACCTTCGAGACTACCCATGGAATTAAGATAGACCGCGGGTATTCATCGCATCTGTTCGTGAACAACCACAAAAAAGACGAGTGTATCCTGGAGGATGTGCATGTGCTAGTGTCTGATGCTGAGATAAACAACATACTTTCAATTGAGAACGTGCTAAAACCGATCATAGCAGACAATAAAAAATTATTAATAGTAGCGCCTTGTTCTCAAAACGTAATAAATACGTTGGCAGCAAATGTCATGAAGAACAATTTGAAACTTTGTACCATCGTTCCTCCCAACTTTGGTTACAAACAACACGAGCTGATGAACGACATTGCTCTCTCAGTTGGCGCTACTTATTTTTCACAGAGTACGGGAGATGATCTGTCGATCATAAGTTTCAGTGACCTCGGTAGGGCTAAGAAAATAATTGTTGGCGTTGACCAGACCATCGTAATGAAAGACGACACACATGTCGATGACCAGATGATCGATCAGAGGGTTGAAGAGTTGTGGGATGCGCACAAGGGCTCCACTAAAAAAATTGATAAGGAATTTATAGCGTCTCGTATCGCCTCACTAACTGGGGGGGTAGGTGTTATAAAAGTCGGAGGTGCTACAGACCTAGAGCAGAAGGAGCTGATGGACCGTGTTGATGACGCGGTGTGTGCAGTACGCTCCGCACTATCAGAGGGGATACTTCCAGGAGGAGGGGTAGCACTACAAGATGCTAACCTAGAGATGGGCAAGTCAAAGTTCAAAGCTAAATTTTCAAAATTGATCGCTGGCGCGATTTTAAGCTCGGCGCTTAAAGCTCCTTTAATTCAAATATTAAAAAATGCTGGTATAGAGTACACGAAAGTTTCTAGTGATGACAAAAAAGGTTTCGGACTTGACGTTAAGACTGGTAAGACTGGAGATATGATTAAGATGGGAATCATAGACCCTGTAAAAGTTACAAAGGTAGCCCTGCAAAATGCTGTCTCAGTGGCAGTAACTATATTATCAACCAACGCCATAGTAACTATGGCCCGTTCATATGAATCTAAATAAACCAAAATGAAAAAAATAATTATACTACTTAGCTTAATATCATTATCCTTTACTACTCTTCAAGAAGACTACTGCGAAGGTTGGGAACTAGGATACTGCCAGGGATGGGAAGACGTAAAGGGTGAGTTTTCGTTCTGTCCAATTGTGCCTATGTGTCCTATGGCTGAAATATTTCAGACTGAATACCTAGACGGGTATAACCGAGGATTTAAAAAAGGACGTCTAGACGCAAACAACGAATGAAGCCAATAGGAAAAAATATAGTAATAAAAACAATTGAGGAGGAGATTAAAACCTCCTCTGGGTTGTTACTTTCTTCTGACGATGCTAATCAACTTCGCTATAAGAAGGGCAGGATTGTTGAGATAGGCACTGACGTAATAGCAATTGAGAAAGACAGCGAGATATACTACGACAAACGCGCGGGTTATACGATGCTTATTGATAATATAGCCTATACCATCATTCAGGAGAACGATGTTGTTGTTGTTTTATAAAGCTATTTATGCTTTTTATAAACTTAGCGTTTAGGTAGTATATGTAGGGAACGTTTTTGATTTTTATAAGTGGGTTTATCCTAATGTCTTCTGGAAATAAACCTCCGTTTAATTGTGAATAGAGAGAGCCTATTGCTCTTTGTCCTTTAAACGATAGGCCATATATAGATCGTGCACTCTTTTTTTTAATTTTATAGTTTTCTATCCATCCATCTTTCAGTAGTCTGTCAAAACGAATTGATTCCCATCGGAGTAGTTTTTCAAATTCACGATATTTTTCTTTTGTAAAATATTCTTCACTGTACATGAAGAACATCATATCTAAGTCTGGAACGGTAAGTCCGTATCTTGCTTTAGCTAAATTACGCACTATCTTCCAGTGCTTCATGTAGTCGTTTTTTCTCTTTGATTTCATTAGATTTAATTTTATAACTTTGCATAAAGATATAAATTATGACAACAGATCACAAAGACATAAGACATTACGCTGGAGCAGCTGGAATATTTCTTTTAATAATCATGTTGTTAATATTCTTATCTTACGTCGAAGTTCCACCTGTGAACAAAGATTTATTTGTAGCAATCGTTGGTACACTTGTCTCTAGTTTAGGTGTTGAGTTTATACGATAATCGGTCAACAGCCAGATGAGGTGAATAAACTTCAAAAGAAAAACGAATCCCTAAGTTCTACTAATCATCAAATGGAGGTTAGGAATGATCAATTAGAACAAATGATAATTGACATGCAGAAGCAAATAATAGAAAAGCTATCTGACATTAAAACTATTAAAAAGTAATATTATGGCGACAAAAAAGAAAACAACAGAAAATAAAGCTTCATCTAAAAAAGAAGATGCACCTAAAGTAGAAGTTCCGACAACAAAAAGAGTTTGGAATGGTGAGAGTTATGTAATAGTAAATATATAATTATGCCACACGGAGGAAGTCAGATGCTAAAACGTATGAAAGCGAGAAAAGCTAAGAGAAATAAAAGAATAATAGCCGGAACAGGACCAGCAGGAACTGTATTCAGAACAAAAAAACCTATAACAACAGCTTAATTATGCCAACAGTAAAATTACCAAACGGAAAAAAAAGAATATTCCCATACAACGCGGTGGGGAAAGCTCAAGCTTCAGTTTTTGCAAGCATGAATAGCGGAAAGATTAAAAACAATCCAAACTACGGTATGGAGAAAAAAACTCAATCCGGATACTAATCGATAAAAAATAGAACGATGAAAAAACAACCTATGTGCCAATGCGGTAATACATCTAATTCAGATGGAAACTGTGACGGCTCGCACTTAAATAAGTAAAATGGCTAAAAAAGTTAGTTGGAAGTGGGGCGGAAAAACCTATAGTGGAACTTTTATTAGAGAAACTAAAGACAAGATATTCGCTCGTACTACAAATGGAAAAATCAAAACAATAAAAAAATAATGGCGAAAGCATTTAAGGTACACAAGATGTATAGCAAGACGGGAATAGTAAAAATTGCTAAGACAGTAGCAGATCATAACCGTCTTAAAAAACTAAACTATACTCATAAAAAACAGTAAATGGCAACTCCTAGAAAAGGAAAGGCAAAAGTAAAAATTACTTCAACCGGCAAAAGAGTAAGCTATGGTCAAGCCGGTAAAGCTAAGGGCGGAGGACCTAGAGTAAAACCAGGCACTTCTAAAGGCGACAGCTACTGCGCCAGAAGCCTAGGGATCAAAAAACGACTTAGTAAAAAGAAACAAAACGATCCCAATACCCCAAACAATTTATCGAGAAAACGTTGGAAATGTGTAGGCGCTAAGTCTAAAAAATAGACAACGAAAATATTACTATCTTTGTATTTATAAATAAAATATTTATTATGAAAAAGCAAGGTTACAACTCAAGACTCAATGAATCTTTAGGATCTCGTAATGGTAAGAAATCTCAGTCAATGAAGTCTCGTCGAAACGAATCAAAGGGAATGATGAAACATTATGGTGAGAATCCATATTCTGCCGATTCAAACATGAACTAATGGCAGATAGTAAGAACTTTATACAGAATGTTTTTCAAGGAGCAAAGCGCAGAGGTACTCTAGGTGACTGCACAGGAAGAAAGTATGGAAGTTCAAGTTGTCCTCCTGGTTCAAAGAAATACAATTTCGCCAAGACAATGCGAAAAATAAATAATCAATAATGAAATCAAAAGGATTCGGAGATAGTGTAGCAAAATTTACTACAGCCACAGGAATAAAGTATGTGGTTGATAAAGTTGCTAATGCTTTGGATGCCGACTGTGGGTGTGACGATAGGCGTGATACTTTAAACCGAGCATTTCCTTATAAACAATAAAACATGGCATATCAAAAACTACAAGCTGGAAAAGCGTGGGCAGTAAACAATAGTGATAACACAGACATTCCCAATACGGGATTGGATGGTGTAACTGGAACTACTACTGCGGGTAGTGCTACTCAATTAATTGATGCAGGCAGAACTGGCAGTGACATCGGAAACTTAGCTACTTTAAGTTTTACAAAGTCAGGTATTCAGATTGGGATGATTATTGTTAATACTACCGACGGAACGCAGACAACTGTTAAGCAGGTTGTCAATGGAACAACAATTTTGGTTGCTCAAAATATTTTCGCTACTACGGCCAAAGCATATGCAATATATGGCGGAACTCAAGACGGGGCTGTTTTATATATTGGAACTACAGGAACCTTAAAGGTTACTACTGTAGCAGGAGATGATGTAACATTCACAGGAGTTTTATCTGGAAGTTTTTTCCCTGTACAAGTTAGAAAAGTATGGTCGACAGGAACATCAGCATCTAACATAATAGCGCTCTGGTAATATGCCTAGTTTAATTGCCATAGCAAATTGTATTGATAATGTTAGAGTAGGCATAGTTACGCCACCTAGTGAGGCAGATATTATAACAGAATTAAGCATACAAATGGTAAGCGAAAATGGAACCGCTACACCGAATCAAAATTTAATTACAGAATAAGTACCTTAAAGAAAACAAAATGGCAGTAAAATTTTCAGAGTTTACCCAACAAACAAACGCAATTTCATCTAGTGTAACGGAAATTGTAGGCTATTTAGCGTCAACAAACTTAAACGTAAGGATTGTTCCTTCAGCTTTAGACACAACTTATGCTTACACCACTACAAATGGTGCTTCACCATCTTTAACTCTTAAGGGTAATAAGACAGGAGTATCCGAAACAACAACACAGGTTACCTTATCGGGAGCAGGTAGTACCCTTTTGGCGGGAACAGGAACAAATGCTATTTCTTTTACAAGTACAAAGTATAGGATTAATGCTACTGATGTCGGATCTCCAGGAACAATTCCAATTATATTATCAGGAGATGGTGGTAATGATGCAGGGAATCCACTTTCAACTGTAAATTTAGTAGGAACAGGCACAGTTGGAATTACATCTAGTGGGAATACAATTACAATAAACGGATCTGCAGCTGCAGGTTCTGTAACCTCATTTAATCAAGTTGTTGGAGCTCTTTCAACAGGCACAGCATTAACTGCAGGGGGAACTGGAGCAGGTCCATTCACAGGAGCTGTTACAATAGCATCAAATATTTATAACGGAACAACAAACGTTGGTATTGTGCCAACGGGAGGATCAAATACAACATTTTTACGAGGTGACGGTCAATGGATAACTCCTGCAGGTGGCGGTGGTGGAGGTGTTACAAGTATAGGCATGACAGTTCCAGCAGCATTCGCTGTAACACCAGCATCTATTACTACTAGTGGCACGTTTGCTATAAGTGGTGCTGGAAGTGCAAGTCAAGTAGTCTTAGGTAATGGTACTTTAGGTACCCTGCCAACAGATACAAATACAACTTACGATTTAACAAGTCAAGCATCAGGCACAAGTGTTGATGTTAACTTAGTTCCTTCAACAGGAACAACAGACACAATAAAATTAACTCCAGCTGGTGGACTTACAATAACTAAGTCAGGAGATGTAATAACATTAGACACCTCAGCTTCGGGCACTGGAACAGTAACCAATGTATCGTCAGCAACACCAAGTCTTATAAGTGTAGCAAGTCAAGCAAGTACTCCAGCTATAACAGCTATAACTTCTGGAGGTGTAGGAGCTTCGTCAACTAGTTTAGCTACAGGTGCTCAAATACAAGCAGCAATTAATACTGCTGTAGCAGGTTTGTTAGATTATAAAGGAGGCTATAATGCTTTAACAAACAGCCCCGATTTAGATTCTGGTAGCAATATTGCAATTTCAAAAGGAGACGCATATACAGTAACTGTAGCCGGTACATTTTTTACTGAGGCTGTAGGTATTGGTGATTTATTAATTGCTAATGACGACATGCCCATTAATGGTGGAAGCGCATTGACCAAGTGGACTACAGTACAAAATAATGTAGGAACAGCACAAGTTGGCGCAACTGACGGAGCTACTGCTAAAGGACTCGCTGGGTTTGATAATCAAATGTTTGCTACAACTGCAAATGGATTTATAACCTCTACAACACTAAACACAGTTGTTATAACTCGTGTTGGAGCAGGTAATGGATTGTTTTATGTAGATGGCACGCAACAAGCGGACATAACATTGATGCCTGACGTAACTTATTTAATTGATCAAAGCGATGCTTCAAATGATGGTCATCCTTTAATATTAAGTACAACTACTCCTACGAAAGCAGAATATGCTACTGGGGTTGTTTATTTAATAGATAATGTTCCAGTTGCTAATGCAGCGGCGTACAATACAGGATTTAATGGTGCTACTACTTCAAGACAATTAAGAGTAACTCTTAATCAGGTTGCACCTACTTTATACTATGTGTGTTACAATCACCAAAACATGGGTGGTAACATTTCAGTAAGTGGTTCGGTTACTTCGGTAGCTCTTACCATGCCAAGTGCTTTTGCGGTAGGCGGAAGTCCTATTACATCTTCAGGAACATTAGCTGTAACCCCTACAGGAGGTAGTTCAGGTCAGTTTTTAAATTATTTAGGTGCATGGGCAACACCGGCAAGTGCAGCTCCTACAAAAACGGTAGACCAAGTTACTATTTTAAATGCAACTACAGGAACAGTATCATTAACCGTTTCACCTACAAGCGAAGCTTATACAGACATGTATGTTTCAGGTGTATATCAAAACAAATCAGTATATAGTCTATCAGGATCTACAATAACATTAGATAGTAGCGCATACTTCCCTAATGGAGCAATTGTAGAAGTAGTATCAACAACATAAAAATAAAGCTCAATGGCAACAACCAAAGTAACTACAGATGTAATTGACATGAGTGGTAACGCTGGAGGGCTTACCTGGGTGACGGGCACTACTGCTCAACAACCTTCAGG
>Ga0209816_1003726_pt1 | contig 10369 bp, 9 predicted proteins | sample CoawatmetaG01DNA_FD_187509 | JGI IMG/M metagenome (GOLD analysis project Ga0209816, IMG submission 187509) | Marine microbial communities from the West Antarctic Peninsula - Coastal water metaG017-DNA (SPAdes) (version 2) | ecosystem: Environmental > Aquatic > Marine > Coastal ... | reverse complement strand
TTAGACCAAGGTGAATCATTTTCAACAATGTCTGAGTTGGCAAAGACTTTAAAAGTTTCTCTTAGAACTCTTTATGAAATTGCGCCAAGCAAAGAAGATCTAATTGTCGCGACTGTAGACAGAGTACTCAAAAAACATGGAAAAATAGCAATGAATGCTATTAAAGAACATTCATCACCAATAAAAAAGTTAGAAAGCTTTTTAGCCGTTGCAAATCAAGCTGTAGGTCCAAGGCTAGAAAAATTTACATTGCCCCTTGCAAATCTCTCAACCTCAAAATCTATGGTTAATTATCATGAGCAATACATCACTGATTTTATAAAAAGTCTTTTAGATGACGCTAAAAAGCAAAAAGAGATTAAAGACATAGACACTCAAGCAACTGCTATCCTCTTAGGAGGTTTGGGTAGATATTTTCAAGCAAAAAAATTACTAAAAGGTCTCAAGCAAACTCCCGAGAAAACTAGTAACTTTTTAACTGAAATAATATTAAATGGTATCAAATTGGAGAATCAGTGAGCGAAGAAATAATTAGAATTGGAAATTGCAGTGGGTATTACGGAGATAAGTTATCTGCAGCCAAAGATATGGTTGAGGGAGGTCCTTTAGATGTTTTAACTGGGGATTATTTAGCCGAGCTGACAATGACTATTCTCTTTAACCAAAAGATGCAGCGCGGTGAGGATAAAGGTTATGTAGGAACGTTCTTAAAACAAGTTAAAGCTGTGGCTGAAACCTGTAAAGAAAAGAATATTAAGATTGTTACAAATGCTGGAGGCCTTAATCCCTCCTCTATGGCAAATGAAATAGAAAAGATTCTTGAGGAATTAGGCATATCTTTAAAAGTGGCATACATCACTGGAGATGACTTGATGCCCAGAATGGATAATCTCATAAAAGAAGGAGAGCCCTTTTCTAATATAGATAGGAGCATACCAATAGAAGATTCTGGCTGCCAAACCCTCACAGCTAATGCCTACCTGGGAGCATGGGGTATCAAAGAAGCTTTGGATGCTGGCGCTGACATAGTGGTCTGCCCAAGAGTGACTGATGCAGCCGTAGTCATTGGTCCAGCTGCATGGAAATTTAACTGGAACAGAGATGATTATGATGCGCTAGCTGGAGCTCTTGCTGCAGGACATATTATTGAGTGCGGATGTCAGGCAACCGGAGGAAATTACTCTTTTTTTAAAGAAGTGCCTAGTTTTGATAATATGGGTTATCCCATTGCTGAAATTAAAACAGACGGAAGTTTTTATATAACAAAACACCCGAATACAGGTGGGCTAGTCTCTACCGGGACTGTTACTGCTCAACTTTTATATGAGATTAGTTCGCCGGCATACCTTAACCCAGATGTAATTGCACATTTTGATACCCTTAAAATAGAGCAGGAATCTAAAGATAGGGTTTATGTTTCAGGCTGCAGAGGAAGCTCTCCAACTCAATTTCATAAAGTTTGCATAAATCTTGCGGGTGGTTACAGAAATGGCATGGAGTTTATTCTCACTGGACTAGATATTGAAGAGAAAGCAAAAATAATCACGGATGCTTTTTTTAATTCTGTGGGAGGCAAAGATCAATTTGATGAGGTATCTATCCTGCTTGATAGGACTGACAAAGAGGACCCAGGCTCTAATGAAGAAGCAATGGCATCTTTAAGGGTTTCCGTAAAATCAAAAAATGCTGACTTGGTAGGCAGAATGTTTAGCGCAAAAATGATTGAGCTTGCCTTGGCAAACTATCCAGGTTTTTTTACTGGAGGCGGAGTAAGATCGGGGGGACCTGTTTTAGTCTACTGGCCTGCTCTGATAGACAGCAAGCATATTTCAGAGACAGTCCATTTTGATGGAAAAGAAACAATAATTCTTCCAACCAATCAATTAGGCTTAGAAGAAACATATTACCAAAAACAACCAATTGATGTTCCACCGGCTCCCTCTGATGAAGCTATAAGATTACCTTTAGGTGATTTATTTGGAGCAAGATCAGGAGATAAAGGTGGATGTGCAAATATTGGTGTTTGGGCGAAGACAGAAAACGCTTATTCCTTCTTAAATGAGTGCTTAACAGTTAAGAAAATTAAAGGGTTAATGCCTGATTTAGCTGAGTTTCAAATTGATCGCTACGAGTTGCCTAATATTCTTTCTCTTAATTTTTATATTCATGGAATTCTGGAAGACGGAGTATCTTCAAATACAAGAAAAGATGGTCAAGCAAAATCATTAGGGGAATACCTCAGAGCGAAATACATTGAAATACCTATGTCATTAATAAAAGAGAAAGAAGCATGAGCAATCAAAAATTATCCCTAGAAGGCTTAAATTTTCAAGCAACTAAAATAGATATTTCTAATAATATTCTAAGCATTACCTTAAATAGGCCTGAGAAAAAAAATGCCTTAAACAATGTAATGATGAATGAACTAAATTATGCGCTTGCATATGCAAAGCAACAAAGAGAAATCAGGGTTGTGGTTATTGGTGCTGAGGGAGATATTTTTTGTGCAGGCGCTGACCTTAGAAGGGCTAAGGAAGAGTCTAATGTTCCAAAACTAGAAAATGCTGATGATGTTAGCTTCTCATTAAGACGCTTACATAAACCTGTAATCTGTAAAATTCAAGGCTCAGTATTAGCCGGCGCTCTATTAATAGTAACTAATTCGACCCATGCAATTGCTGTTAAAGAGGCGAAATTTTCAGCTCCTGAGATCCACAGAGGTCTTTGGCCTTTCATGGTCATGGCAGGTTTATTTAGAGTAATGCCAAAAAGAGCTGGATTAGACTTTATCATGCGTGGTCAGCCAATTGATGCTGCTAAAGCTGAGCAATGGGGTTTGATAAATCAGTATGTAGCTGCCTCTGATTTAGAGAAAATAGTTGCAGATTTAGCAAACGAGTTAGCAAGTCTAGCGCCCGAAACAATGCAGCTTGGTTTGGAAGCCTTTGAAAAACAAGACGCCTTAGCATTTGATGATGCTCTGCCATATCTGCAAGAGCAAATTGCACAATGCTTTCAGGGTGATGACGCAAAAGAGGGTATTGCAGCATTTTTAGAAAAACGAAAACCTAATTGGAAATAAAAGAGAAAAAAATATGGATTTAGAATACGGACCTGAATATCAAGAATTTACGAAGGAGGTTGAGTTATTCTGTAAAAAATACTCTGGACTTTCATTTCTTTCATCAAGAGAGACTGCCCTGGCAGTGCTCACAAATCCTGAAGTATCATCTGATGGCCCAAAGATGCTGAGAACAGAGTGGCAAAAGATTTTAATAGATCATGGGTATTTTGCTAGAGCGGTACCAAAGGAATATGGGGGTTATGGCGGTGAAGCTGATATGTTGAAAAGCAGAATTATTGCAGCAGAATTCTCAAAATTTAAGACTCCTGCAGCAATGGGCGGCCAAGGAATAGATATGTTGGTTCCTACTCTTCTAGAAATGGGTACTGAGGAACAAAAACAAGCATACATTAAACCCACTCTTCACGGAGAAATGATCTGGTGCCAAGGCTATTCAGAACCAGGCGCTGGGAGTGATCTTGCAAGTCTTCAAACCAAGGGTGAACTAATTAACGGTGAATGGATAATTAATGGTCAGAAAATTTGGACAAGCACCGCTCAGTTTTCTCAAATGTGCTTTTGCCTTGTAAGAACAGAGCCAGACGCTCCAAAACATGCTGGCATTAGTTATTTATTAATCCCAATGGATGCCTCTGGGATTGAGATTAGGCCATTAGTCGATATGACTTTAAAGCCAGGCTTCAATGAAGTATTTTTTACAGACGTTAAAATCCCTGAAGGTAATATTATTGGAAAAAGAGGTGAAGGCTGGGCTGTTGCAAATGCAACATTGGGTCATGAGAGAGGCTCTCTTGCTCCACCAGATGCAACCATGAATAGAGTAAACATGCTTATACATTTAATGAAAAAAGAAACTCTTAATGGCAAGCCTTTAATTGAACATCCAATATACAGGGATCGTTTGATGCAAATTCAGGGAAAAGTTTTAGCCCAGCAATCTCATGGATTGAGACTTTTATCAGCGAAATTAAATCCTGGTACGGATGTCAAAATTGGAAAAATGATTCAAAAACTAACTGGCACAGAGTTAAGGCATGAGCTCGAAGGTCTAGCCATTGATGTAATGGGCGAAATTGGCACCCTTTATGAACAGAGTCCTCACATAAAAAATGATGGTACATGGCAATTTATTTATATGTACTTTCTGGGGCTTATTATTGGCGGAGGAACCAGTCAAATTCAGAAAAATATCATCGCCGAACGTGGTCTTGGCTTGCCAAAAGAACCTAAAATTCAAGGAGCATAAAATGTATTTCGGATTATCAGAAGAACAGTCTTTTTTTAAAGACAACGTAAAAAAATATCTTGAGGATAATGCTTCTCTTGATCAAATCAGGAAGATTGCAAGTGGCAATGAGTCAAATATCGGCAAAGAAATTCATCAGGGCTTTCTAAACCTTGGAGTCAATGGATTGCTTGTTCCAGAAGAATTTGGTGGCCTTGGCTTAGATCTGTTATTTGCTGCGGTAGTTTCGGAAAGCTTAGGAGCCTGTGTTGGGCCAGTGCCATATATAGCTCCTTATGTCATGGCGCCTACTGCTATTATGGCAGCAGGGAGCCAAGTACAAAAAGAAAACTATCTGACAAAGATCGCATCAAATGAGATTCTAATGGGAGTGGGTTTTTCAGAATTTATTGGTAGTAGAAATGATGCTGGTTTAACTTTTGCTGATGGCGCGCTAAAAGGACGTGCTATGTTTGTTATGGATGCTCAAGTTGCGACGCATTTTCTACTTGCAGACAACTTAGGTCAAATGTTTATTGTGGATGCCAAAGATTCTGGCGTTAAAATTGTTACTCTGACAACAGTTGATAAAACAAGGCAATATGCTGAGATTATATGCAAGGATGTTCCTGCGGACTTGCTAGAGCTTTCTTGCTTATCTATCGATCCCATATCAAAAAGTATTGATGCCGGAAGAATAATGTTGGCAGCTGATACCTTGGGAGCCTCTCAAGCCATGATCGATCAGGCGGTTGATTATGCGAAGGAAAGAAAGCAGTTTGGAAGAGCCATTGGATCATTTCAAGCAGTTAAACATATGTGTGCTGAAATGGTTGCTGACCTAGAGCCTTGCTATGCATTGGTATGGCATGCAGCTCATTGTCACGATAGTTCTCCCGATGAATCTAAGCTTATGGCTTGTCATGCCAAGGCACATGTTTCAGAAATGGGCAAAGGTATAGCAAAAAAAGCAACCGAAGTTCATGGCGGCATGGGATTCACCGATCTGCTTGGATTACATTACTGGTTCAAGAGAATAGGTGTGAATCGTCAAATACTTGGATCACCTGAGCTGGTGCGAGAAGAAGCCATGCAGTCTCAACTCTAAATTAGCTCTTTGCGAATAACTTCCTCCAAAAGATGCAAGCGATCATTACCAAAGAACATTTGATCCCGATAAAAAAAAGTTGGGGAACCAAATCCTTTTTTTTCTATGAGCTGTGATGAGTTGCTCATAAGCAAATCTTTTGCCTCTTGAGAATAAATGTATTGCTTGAAATCTTGAGGGAGTAACCCGGCCTCTTCTGCAATCTTCGTAATAATAGCTTCTTCGCTTATGTCTAATCCTCTTCCCCAGTAGGCGTCAAAAACCTTTTGAGCAAATAATGGTAAACAATTTTTTTGTATGGCAAATAAGCATCCACGCATTGCCTTAACTGAATTTACGGGGAAAATTTGTGGCTTAGAAATATTAATATTTCTATGTTTTGCCCATAGGTTTAAATCATTACCAGAATAATCTAACTTTAATGTATTTGGGCTTTCTCTAAATTGATAAACATCTTGATTCACTAAATTGAAAACTCCACCCACAAGGATTGGCTTCCAAATAATTTCTACATTTTGTCTTTGAGATAATGGTAAAATTTCTACGAATGCTAAGTAAGTCCAGGGACTTGAGCAGTCAAAGTAGAATTCTATACAATTAGATTTTTTCATATAATAAATATTTTAAATTAACAATTTTGTCAAAAAACATACAAATCATAGCAATAATCCTGAGTATTTGTATTGGCTGCTCCACTGAGCCTGAAATAAATATCAAGGCTAGTATTGCTAAATATAACTTAGCAAATGAGATCAATAAAAAGATTGGCAAAGAGCACTTTTTTCAAGATCAAGCTTTAAAAAATATCAATCCAAGATTAGGCAAGGCCCTTATAAAGCAATTAGATTCTCAAAAAATTTATTTTACTAAAGATGAGATTTTATATTTTACAAATAAGTTTCAATCATCGTCTGATGATGTGGAAATTGCTACCAGCTACGAATTAATTAATTTATATTTTAACCGATTGATTGAAGCTACTAGGTATCAAATTAAACTAATTCAAAAAAAAGATTTTGACTTTAATAAGGTTGAAAATATTTTCATTGACAATGATCTTCAGGAATTTCGTGAGACTAACCAAGATCTCAGAGAGATCTGGGTAAAGCTAGCAAAAAATGATGTATTGACATCTATGCTCACTGACAAAAGTGAAGATGAGGCTGTAGAGCTCATCTCTAAGCGCTATAAAAATAGACTGCGCAGAATCTCGCAGAGAAACGAGGAGGATATTTTTTCTATAGTAATGAATAATCTAACTGGATTGTTTGATCCACATTCCTCATATATGTCTCCTAAATCCGCAGAAGATTTTGAAATGACCATGAGCTTAAACTTGGAAGGAATAGGCGCATTGCTTACCACAGAAGATGATTATCCAATTATTGTGAGCGTAGTTCCTGGTGGCCCCGCTGAAAAATCGGGGAAAATCAATCCTGATGACAGAATAGTTAAGGTTAAGCAGATCAAAGAAGTCGAAGTAGACCCTGTTGATGTAGTGGGATGGAGGATTGACGAGGTTGTTCAGCTTATTAGAGGTGAGGCCGGTACTCAGCTAGAGCTAGAAATTATTCCTGCTAAGACCGAAGACCTGAGTGACAGAAAATGGGTTTTACTAACTCGCGAAGAAGTAAAACTTGAAGAGCAGGCTGCTAAGTTTCTAATCGTTGATGCGCCTCAAGGAGAGGATAATTTCAAAATAGGTATTATTGATTTACCTGCATTTTATATTGACTTCAATGCATGGCGGGACAGAGATCCTGATTTCCGAAGCAGCTCAAAAGATGTAGAAGATATCTTGAAACAATTTAAATTAGAAAATGTTGATGCAGTAATAGTCGACCTAAGAGGGAACTCAGGAGGATCATTGTATGAAGCTAATAAATTAACTAGTTTATTTGTATCTTCAGGGCCAACCCTTCAAGTCAAAGAAAGCAATGGAGATATTAGGCCATGGGGAGATGCTAGCGCAAATCAAGCATGGAAAAAACCAATGGCTGTAATGGTTGATAGATACTCTGCATCTGCATCTGAGATTTTTGCAGGTGCAATTCAAGATTACCAAAGGGGGCTTATTATCGGGCATAAAACATTTGGCAAGGGCACCGTTCAACAATTGGATGATCTAACTAGTGGTCAACTGAAGTTAACAGAATCAAAATTTTATAGAGTGACAGGCTCAGGCATGCAAAATAGAGGGGTAGAACCGGATATAACTCTTCCTTCAACCTGGGATATAGAAGAGAGTGGCGAAAGTTCATTAGACTCTGCCCTGCCCTGGGATCAAATTAGTCCGACTCCATTTAGGAAATTTCAGTTTGATAAAACTATTCTAGATAGATTAAAAATTGCCCATGAGAGCAGAATGCTTGAGAGTCCAGACCTGCAATATATTTTGGATATAAGAAAAAGATATGATGAACAGCAAGAAAAGAAATCTATTTCAATTAATCTTGATACAAGAAGAGCTGAGAAAATAGACAGACAAGTCTGGGCGCTTGCAACTGAAAATCAAAGAAGAGCTGCTCAGAACTTAGAGATATTCAAGACATTCGAAGGTCTTGAAGAATTTAATAAGAATAAAGAAGATACTAATGTTGATATTGATATTGACCTTCAGAATGACTATCTTTTAAATGAAGGTATGCTTATTCTTTCAGATTACCTTTACCTAAATACTAATTTATTATTTTCAGAGGCAGCATAAAATATGAAAATCGTTTCCTTTAATATGAATAGCATCAGGGCTCGACCGCATCAATTAATTCATCTAAGAGATACGCTGGATCCAGATATTATTGGAATTCAGGAAACAAAAGTCAATGATCCAGAATTCCCTGTAGATGAGATTAAAGAGATTGGCTATCATCCAGAGTATTGGGGCCAAAAGGGTCATTATGGAGTGGCTATTCTAAGTAAAAAAAAACCAATTGAGGTTCAAAAGGGCTTTATAAAAGATACTGCTGAGGATCAAAAAAGGTTTATTCAGGCAAAATTTAAGTGGGGTAAAAAAAGTATTACGATTATGAATGGGTACTTCCCACAGGGTGAAAATAGAACTCATGAGACTAAATTCCCAAAAAAAATAAAGTACTACTCTGATCTTAAGAAACATATTAAAAAAACTCAAAAGACTGAAGATAATATAGTGGTGATGGGTGATTTTAATGTTGCACCCTCTCCGTTAGATATTGGCATAGGTGAAATTAATGCAAAAAGATGGCTCAAGGATGGAAAAACTGCTTTTTTACCTGAAGAAATTGATATGTGGAATAGCATTAGAGATCTTGGATTCATTGACTCTTGGAGAGAGCAAAATCCTAATGAAGATTCAATTTATTCTTGGTTTGATTATCGATCAAGAATGTTTGATGATGAGCCTAAGAGAGGATTAAGGATAGATCATATTATGATTTCAAAAAATCTACTCTCTTATATGAAGGATACTGGTATAGACTATGAAGCAAGGTCAATGGAAAAACCATCTGATCATTGCCCTATCTGGCTCAATCTAAAATGATAATATTTAAAGAATTTACCTTTGAGGCTGCACACAAACTGCCATTAGTTCCATCAACTCATAAATGCTCAAATTTGCATGGCCATAGTTTTAGAGTAAGGGTTACGGTTGATGGACCACTTAATGAACTGGGCTGGGTAATAGATTTTTCTGAGCTAAAGAGCACATGCGCTCCCTATATTGAAATGTTAGATCATGCATATTTAAATGAAATAGATGGTCTAGAAAATCCAACCAGTGAGAATATTGCTATTTGGTTATGGGGAAAACTGATTAAAGTATTGCCAAGCTTAGCCTCAATCAGGGTAATGGAAACATGCAATTCAGGATGTGAATATTCTGGCTAACACCTTCTTAACTGAAAAAAAAATTTTAACAGCTCTGCGGATTCTTTTGCCATATGTCTCCCACTAGATTTTACCTGATGATTAAGATCATCTCTATCAAGAAACTGATCAATTGATTGAACCGCTCCAGTTTTTGGTTCTAAGGCTCCAAAATATAAACACTCAAGCCTTGCATCTACTATTGCTTTCGCACACATATGACAAGGCTCTAGTGTCACATATATATCACAGCCATTTAATCTGTAATTTTTTATTTTCTGACTTGCATCATTAATAGCATTAATCTCAGCATGAGAGGAAACAGAATTATTTGTTACAACTTGATTGAAGCCTTTTCCTATTATCTTGCCATCTTTGGTAATTACAGCCCCAACAGGAACTTCATTTTTTTTAAATGCAATTTCTGCCATTTTTAAGGCTTCCAACATAAAATAGTTTATATCAAGCATTTTAGAAAAATCTTTCTGGAGGATTATAGGAATTTAGCCCATTCATCAATGTCTCTTCTATTAGATTTAAGAGAATTAACTGGGGCATCTTTATCTTGATACCCAATAGACATCCCACAAAATAGCATATCTTCACCATCAGCTTGAACAAATTTTGAAACACTATCTTGCTTCAAGGACCAGGCCTCTTGAGCACAAGTATCCAGACCTACTTCTTTTGCAAGCAGCATAAATGTTTGAAGAAACATTCCTAAGTCAGACCATTGCGGTGGTCCCATCTGACGATCAACAAAACAAAAAAATGCAGATGGAGCACCAAAAAATTCAAAATTTTTCATTACTTGATTAATTCTAGCTTCTTTATCTTCCCTGGGAATTCCTAATAGCTCATACATTTGCTCGCCTAATTCAAACCTTGATGTTCTGTATGGTTCCCTCAGCTTAGGGGGATATATGTCATATGCAGGAATCTCAGGTTGATCCCATCTTTCTTGAAATGATAGAAAATTATTCATTGCATCATTATTAATAACAAATATTTTCCATGGTTGCAGATTCCCGCCTGACGCTGCTCTGGATGATTTGATTAGTAAGTCTCTAATTAAGTTATTAGAAACTGGTTTCTGTAAAAATGC
>Ga0209816_1003724_pt1 | contig 10370 bp, 20 predicted proteins | sample CoawatmetaG01DNA_FD_187509 | JGI IMG/M metagenome (GOLD analysis project Ga0209816, IMG submission 187509) | Marine microbial communities from the West Antarctic Peninsula - Coastal water metaG017-DNA (SPAdes) (version 2) | ecosystem: Environmental > Aquatic > Marine > Coastal ... | reverse complement strand
ACGCAAGGGAGATCTATTCACCTTAACACAGAACACAAAAGGTGAACTAGTACTCGTCAACTGCGAGGAGAAAAACATTGTCACAGACGATTAAAAACGGTTCAGTTTACTACGAGAGTTTTGGCGAACACAAGTACTCAGGTTGGTACTATTGTTTCTACCGTAATGCTTTCTATAGATGGACAGAATACATGACGGGGCTAAAGGCTTATGAAATTCATACCTCTTGAGGTAACAGAGGGGGAGATTTTTATCAACCCTACCCTGGAGGATGCACTCGCTGAGGCTGGTGTATCAGCAGGAGATTTCTTTGTTCTTATGAAGAGAGATGGCAAACTAGTACTGTCTCAACCCCTTAAACAAGTAACTGATATATTAACTAACTTTGCGAAGGATATAAAACTATGAGGGAAGGCAGTGTGTTATGCACTATTCAGGGATTGGCTAAATTTGATACAGCCAATGCAATACTATGACGCAAGACAACCATGTCAGGTAAATATTATGCTAGAAAAATATAACGAATACGTCCACAATATGTGGGTTGAAAACTGTAGCGAACGTGATTCTTATGGAGAATACATACTGAATAAAGTACAGTATCAGGAGTTAAACAAGGACTTTCTACAAGATTCTTTCTGTCTACACATGTACGGTCAGAACTTTAACAAAGATAAGTACTATGAATGGGTTTAATTCGTACAGTAGATTTCTCTACTTACGGTATGGTTTTCCAGAGAGTAAGAGAGGTAATGTACTCAATATTCGCGTATAATGGAGCTAAGAAAAATAGTTTTCGTATGTCAGCTTCATATTCCTACTTCCCCAACCATGTTTCAACTTCTCACCTACGCAAAAAATAGACCTTTACAGATCTTAAATTGTGTGATATAATAAACACATATTTTGGAGTGAGCGATCAACAACAAGGTCAATCAATACTTCTTCTCTACTAGATAATAATTGTTTTAATGGAGATAATGTTACATACTGGCTGAGAACGAAGTGAAAGCCAGATACTGTGTTATCTCTGATTAAACTAATTATTATAATCCATACACATTTTACTTATCAACTACGAGAGTCTATGACCAATTGTTGATGACCACGAATAATCAAACATGACCTACGATACTCTATCTGGGTCATTCAACCACAAATCAATTTTACTACAATTCCGTCTACTACTATAACTTTCGTAAGAGGAAAATTTGGCTCGATTCGCGATATGTCGTAAATGTCTGTATTTCTTTACCATAATTTGTGAAGATTGTATATGATTCCTCCTTCTAGCCTAGTACTTATCCCTGTTTTTCTAGAGTATAAAAAACTCCAGCCTATTTCTAGACCAGAGTATCTCGCATTCTCCCCGTAGCGGGGTCTACATGAGTCTCATGTCAGTATTACACCTCATCCAGGCTCTCACTAGCCTTATCACTTGCTCTAAAGTATCGCACTCATACACCATCACTTTCTTACTATGCATATAAAAGGTAATCTCTAGCCCTTCAACATGTACTGCCTTATCATCATTCGCTGTTTCCATTAGTATAACTCCACTATAATAAATAATTGAATTAAAATCATTATTAACGGACAGACAGTTCTAATTATCTCCATTTTCATTTTTAACTTGATCAGTTCCTTACTATCCTTGCCCATCATAATCCCTCTCGTCTCCATAGACTGACGTCCCCGTAGCTACTTCGAGTGTTTTGAGTGCTGCTTTCGGGCTTTTGTCAAGGCCCACCAGATCCTCAACCTCAATTCCCAGATTCTCAGCAATATTATTAACGAGTTCAATCTTCGTGACAGGGGTTTCACCAGTTTTGCTTGTATATACTGCACGTTGGTATACTCCTTCTCTGCTTAGCTTGCCAATTATTGACTTTGTACTTTTACCCATAGTTTCAGCGAGGTACTCAACTGTTCTAAACTCTGGATTCGCTTTGTATGTTTCCACTAGATAACTAGTGTTTTCTTCACTATAATTCATTCCTCTTCATCCCCTTTCCATTCTAGCTTAAAATCTTTACTATCAGAATTTACAACAATTTTCGTATTTGCACTATACTGTAGCATTTCTATTTCTAAATTCTCTGAACCAATGAGAGATGCATACTCCGTTAGACACTCATCGAACCACTTTTCCTGGCCTGCAGCCTTCGCTTCAAGGTCATTAAGTTTACCGTGCAATACATCGAGCTCCAGGTATAGCTCATCCAGTTCACCCATTTGATTAGTTAATTGACCACGCAAGGCTTCTGCTTTACGATGGCTTGTAGGAAACTCAAGTATTGTCGACATTCATATTCTCCATTGCTATTACGTTTTCCATGTATATTTTAGCTTGCGAGTACGTCAAATCTGCACTTAGCGTAGCTACTATAGTTCTGTGACCCATCTCTTCTTGACGCATCACCCACCAGTTACCTGTATTTAAGTCTTGCTTGAGATCATAGTACATCAGTATTTGTCCCCCGCTATAGCCATTGGTATGAGAAATGCTAGAATAGCCCATGCTAGTAGCATACCAAAGACACTCTCGCCTTGCAACACACTTATCACGCTTATGATAGTACAGTATGCCACCCAGCCTAGGTATAAAAAGTCTTTCATATCATCCTCCTTTTAGATTTTATACCACAATTATACTGGACTTTAAGAAAAATGTCAAGAATTATTTTATGTTAGACGAAAAAAATCCCTCCAAAAAGAGGGACAAAGATTCGAGTGACTAACTCTTGAATAGGGGTCGCACGCCACCTCCACGGACTGCTGCAACAGTTTACCTCGATTTGTTGTTTTATGGGACGAACCCAGAGGCCACAGAAATCTAAAAACAAAGCCTCACTTGATCGGTTCAAGATGTAAAACCCCCGATTGCCATACGCTTTATACACCTTTCAAAAGGGTAAGGTGTCCTAAGATCCGCGAGGGTAACCTCCATCTGTGCGGTAAGTTCGCATTTCCAGAGGAGCCTCAAGCATTGCTTAGTATTTGTACCAGTTTATAGCATTTTTGTATAGCGATTGCTTTCCAGTCATGATCAGGACTCTACCGCTAGATTGGGGTGCGGGCTGTTAGTTACGAAGGCTTCTCTAACACTTAGGAATATATCCAACTTAATCTGGTCGCGATTTACCCTTTCCCAATCTTTGAAATACTATTATACTTACTTTTAACCATCTCGTCAAGAACTATTTTCGAGATGGTTAACTTTTTTAACCTGCCATCTTATCTTCAATTCCAGACAGTACCATTTCTAAGTCAGCTTTAGACGCCTTCTCCAGGGTAGGTACTTCTACACCGAGGTATCCTTGAATCTGTGCTACTAACTCTGATTTGCGTACTACTGGAGCACCTGTCTTAGTTACACGAGGTTTAGCGACATATACGCCTTCTCGTACTAGTTTAGCAACGATAGATCGAGTACTTTTATTGAACTCGGATGCTAGTTTTGCTACTGTGTCTGTGTTAGGGCTATCTACATAGTCGGCTACCATAGCGTTAACCATCTCGTCTGTGTAGTTGGGTGTGCGTGTTACTTCTGTCATGTTTTTTCTCCCGAAAAATTTGTTGTAAGTCGATTTAATAAAGTTATTATACGTTGTCTTGAGCATCTTGTCAAGACCTAAATGTCCGTTGGTACTTCAGTGTACCAACATTCATCCCCATGAATACAATCAAACAAGTCCTCGTCCGACAACTCATATGCCTCTGAAGAACCCATATCTTCAGTTATCCTAGTTCTCCAACGAGCCATCTTCTTGTCCCACTCGTAGTCGTTATAGAAGCGGAAGTCGCCATCACATACATCGAATACTACAATCATACTGTACCTCCAGCTACTACTGCTGCTACTAAAAGAGCTGTAATCCAAAAAGTGTACCATACTGCTGCTTGGGTATAGATGTCGTTGTGGTGTTTCATGTCGTACTCCTGTGTTTGGTCTTTTCTTTAATTTATGTAACTATTATACGCCCACTTTACCGTGTTGTCAAATGATTTTTAACCTCTTCGTGCAAATAACGCAACTTAATTCCCGGGGGCCCGACGCGACCTCAGCGTGTCAAGTTTTATTTGCTCGAATCTACCAAAATTTGCACGGGTTTGCCCCTCCCCGCCCAGGTTATCCAGGACTTGACTTAATTTGCTCATTCCAGGCAAAAGTCACAGAAAAGACTTGACAAAGTACTGGCCGGCATGTTAAAATCGGCGCAATTTCACCATTTTACCACTTCGTTTTTGCACTCGGCGCTTGGGCCAGGAAGACTTATGCAACTTCCCATTGATTTGCTGCCGGTCACAGAAAAGACTTGACATCGTCGCTCAACTACTGTATAATCGGCGCAGTCAGCACCTACAACCATTTAAGTACTTTACTACTGGCGCAGGTCGGCGCTGTAAAAATAGACTATGACTAATTTGGAGCAATTGGTCACACGTTTTTGAGTAACACGTTTAAATAGTACTTCACTTTCGCACTGGCGCACGCGCGCCAAAAAATAGGAAAAAGCCAATTGAGAATGATTATCATTTAGTTTCCTGGAAGCCAAATGCGAATCATTCTCATTTGCCCACCTGGTGTCGTCTATGCGATAGTGAGTAGTTACCTGGCAAAAAAAAACAATCATCTCGGACTGTTTTCTTTTTCGATTTCCTGTAGGGTCGCTAGTAAATTTCTATGATAATAAAAAGTTGAATTAAAATCATAATGCAAGGGGCAACGGTTCGGATAATTTCCATTTTCATTTTGAGGCGGATTAATTCCGCTGTTTCAGATTCGCTCATGCGATTTTTGCTCCATGTATGTCGGGGTCATTCCCGACAGCTTTTTTGTTGACAATTCGCCACGGTTGCGCGTTAATAATTCCGTAAGGAATGCGTTTTTTCTGAGCAAAGCAAGCCGCCATTATTTGCGTCTCGATAATCGCGTCAGATAGTGCCGTATGATCTTCGATAAAATCAGGATTTTGTGAAGTGTAGCGATAAGCAAATTCCGCGCCAGTCTTGATATTACCGCGAGGTGAAACCCAACCGCGAGATATAGCAAGTTTTTTGTAGGCTTTTTGTGAAAGTTTAGTTTCACAAGCAAATTGCCAAATATCCAAAACCTTGACCGCGTTTTTAAGAATCTTCCCAGAATATCCAAGCTGTTTGTGAGTGTTAGCCATAGCCCGCAAATCAAAACCTGCATTGTAAGCCGCAACCGTAGTCACGCCAAATTCTGAGCAATCCGCATTGATCTGCGCGGTGATAGTTGCCCATGATTCGAGTTTGACCAGATTGTCGTTAAGCATAGGGGCATAATGAGTAAACATCTTTTTAGCATAAAACGCGCCCATCATTGCCTTTGCATTGGTAAACACCTCAGACACAAGGGCATTATAAGTCTTGAGAATTTCGCCCTTTTTATTGGTGATGGTGTATCCTACATCGTAGACATTGCCGACCAGATCGCAAGTTTCGGTATCTAGTACCAATATGATTTCTTTAGTTTTCATTGTGCCGCCCTCAATTCTTCGTTAAGTGTAGTTGCGTTTCGGGTACGAATACCCAAAGATTTAGCCATTTTCAACACGCTCAAATTATCATCATAAAAGGTTGCGCTTCGAGTCCATCGAGCGAACGGTATTTTCAAGTCTGAAAATAATGCGAGTAATTTCGCGCGTTTCATTTCGGCATCGTTTCGGTTATCGCCAACAGCGCGAGATAAAATAAACTGTGCTTTTATGCCATTATCAGCAAGGAAACAATGATCCCAAACACCCAAAACTCGTGCGGTGCAGATGATGACAATATCGCCCATGTTATGATTAGAGCGCATAAGCCGCGCCAAAGGGAGCAGTTTATCTTGTTCGATGTTTGCGCGTGTGTTATTCATAATCCAGCGAGGCAGATCAATGTCCTGCGAGTGTGGCAGAGTGTGATAGCGATGTGAGCTATCAACGACAGTGCCGTCTAAATCCCATATTTTATATCTATTCATTTGTTCATACCTTTGTAAAGTGAAAGTGAGAAGCCTATTATAGAGCATAGATTGAGCGTTAGCAAGTTATAAGTCTCGTTAGAGTATGCTTGAATCGTTAGCAATGAGAGGCCACCAATCGCCATCATTAGACCAAGTGGCTTGGTCATATTGAAAGAAGCCGCGACCATTACAGCCGCGCCTATCCATCCGCAAATTAAAGCTATCATTATCTGATAGCCATGAGTAGGTTAGAAAGCCCTTGACCTGTAGCCTTTTCAAGCCCTGCCAGATCAGCAACATCAGCGTCTAAAGCTGAAGCAATAGCCAAGATAATATCTATCTTGAGAGGGGCTGATTTTTTAGCCTTAGCCCGAGCAGGTAGAGCGATGTATTCCATGCCCTCCTTTTTAGCCTTAGCAATAATCGAGCGGTATCCCTTGTTGAGTTCAATCCCCAGAGCCTTAGCCTTAGCCAAGTTTAGAGGTTGTTGTGCTGAGATAGTGGCGACCATTTCAGCGGTGTAGTTTTTAGAGTCAGTCATAATTTAAAGCCTATAGTTATTGATTAATTGAGAGTACATCTTAGCAGATCTAAGCTATCAAGTCAAAGTAAAGTGTGACCGAAGCCAGGATTAGGGTCACGGTTAGCATGGTAAAAACGAGTGTGAGTAATACCTTTTCGAATAGTGTGTACATGATAATGATTCTCATTTAGCGCCAGGGATTGATTTCCCTGCCTTGTCCCTTTATTATACACGTTTCGCTAGTAATGTCAATCACCTAGATGAATACCCAACATTCACGGTATGAATGTGCATCTTAGAGGTGCTATGCAATGCATAGATGCATAGCAAGGCTGGAGGCCAGGCCAGGCGTGCCCTCCAGGGCAGGGGGGTTATGAGACAATGCATAGCACCCCCGCGCTGCGCTCCCCCTCACGTACTACTTGAGAGAAACTCAAGAACCTTAAAGGGTGTCTATAAAATAAAACTTGACAACTGCCTTAAACTCATGTAAAATATCTGTAAATTACTGGAGAACTAAATTATGATAAATGTACTAAACCTGTATGCAGGTCTTGGAGGCAACAGAAAATTATGGGAAGATGTAGCTGTTGTGGCTATTGAATCAGACCCTAAAATTGCGGCTGTTTACGAAAACTTACACCCCGAAGACGACATGTTTGTGGAAGATGCCCATTTACTACTACTTGATGTGTTCGATCAGTTTGATTTCATATGGAGCAGCCCTCCGTGTCAATCTCACAGCTCTATGGCGAGAGTAAACTCAAGAACTGCTCCTAAGTATCCTGAAATGGACTTATATCAACAAATTATTTTCCTCCAAACCTATTACAAAGGACACTGGGTAGTAGAAAACGTAAAACCTTACTACAAGCCTCTAATACCACCTACCTGTATTGTAGGGCGTCACTACTTCTGGTCGAACTTTCCTATAACTGCTGAAGATGTGGCACGACCTTCTAACTTTATAAACTTACAAAACCTGAAGGGCAAGAAAATGCTACAAGATTGGTTAGATATTCATTTTGAAGAGAAACTGTACTACGGTACAAACCACGATCCTTGTCAAGTACTACGGAATTGTGTACACCCCTTACTAGGTAAACAAGTATTTGACTCGTTCCTAGCATTATAGACTAGTATATTAGAGATTAACGAAGGAGACTTTATGAAAATTTTGATTGCCTGTGAGTTTAGCGGCATTGTAAGAGATTGCTTCATCGCTATGGGACATAATGCAGTTTCCTGTGATATACTACCTACAGAAGCACGAGGTCCACATCACCAAGGTGACGTACTAGAGATATTGAATGACGGATGGGATATGATGATTGCACATCCTCCATGTACTTACCTCTCTACTAGCGGATTACATTGGAATAATCGCCAACCTGAACGAGCACTAAAAACCGAAGATGCACTACTCTTTGTCGAAGCACTGTGGAACGCTCCGATCGATCGCGTTTGTATTGAAAACCCCGTAGGCTGTATCAGTACTCGACTTGCTTGTATGCCAAAGCCTCAGTATATACAGCCTTATAACTTTGGAGAGGATGCATCAAAGAAAACAGGCCTGTGGACTCGAGGACTACCCTTACTAGTAGGAGACTCGCCTGTAGAGCCTAGAATCGTCGATGGTAAGTCCCGTTGGGACAATCAATCAGATGCAGGACAATCAAGGCTTGGAGGCGGCTCTGGCCATGAGCGATCGGTGACATACTTCGGTATAGCGTATGCTATGGCTTCACAGTGGGGGTAGAAAAATAGTTCTTGACAATTTATGAAAATTGATGTATGATTTCATCAAATAGGAGAAAAATTTAATGGCTAATTACAATGTAACAATCTCAGCAAGTGGTAATGGCCCTAACTTCATGCTTTGGCAAGGAAGCGGAGGTACTTCGTCAGGAGCAGCCCTCGCTCTTTTAGCAGGGGACACAGTATCCTTTAAAAAGATTGGTACATACTCGGGCTCTTTTGTTATAAGCGGCTTTAGTACTGGTTTATGGACTTCTGGCAGTAACTTAACCCTTACAACTTCGTACCAATCAAGAACAGTTAAGAGTGGAGGAACAGTTGGGTTTGTAGACGCTTTAACAGCTACTGCAGGCAGTAAGAGCCAAACTAGGTACTTTGAAGTAGGTGGCTTGCTACCAGATCTAGTTATTGATGATATTAACGATCTTATACGCCCAAACGGAAGTACAAACCATGCTATTACTATAGGCGGCGCTACAGCAACAACTACTTATGAAATCAGATTAACTAGTTCGACCGGCACTGTAATTGCTACAGCTAGCGCCAGTTCTCCAAATGGGTCACTTACTGTTGGTAATATCCCTAGTGCGGGTGCTTCTAGAACGTACTATGTTACTGGGAGAAGGTCTGCGGCAAACGGTGGTAATAATGTGCCGAGCCTTATACTATCCTATACGGTTACTCATGAGAGTCCCGGCTCCTCCTTAGGTGGCGGTGGTACAGGCGGTTATGGAATGCAAGTATTTACTGCGAGTGGAGATACGGTACTAGATGTAACAGATAGAGTGGTAATATTTGCAGATCATGTAACAGGTAGCCTTACTACATCTGAATTAACAAAGAACGTAACTCTAGATAGAGCTGGAACTTGTGTAATAGATATGACCCCTATTACAGTACCTATAATTGGTGGGCTAGCTCAAAGACAGGATATATTGCATACAAGTATCTCAGGTACTACACTAACTATAACACGGACTAGTGTTTATCCTGGTGGTGACTCTAGCCAAGCAGCCGAAAGCACAAACTATAACTTTTTAGTAGTTTTCGATCCGGTGAGTACTTAATATGTCCTATGGAATGCAAATATACAGTGCGAATGGTGCAATACAGTTAGATACTAGCGATTCTAGTCACGTTCTGTACCAGAAGCACTCAAGCGGTACAAGCACCGCTATATCTAACCTTGGTACTGGTAGCGGGAACTCTTACTATTATGGCTTTATAGCTGTATCTGTATCGGGCTTTTCCTTAGGAGAAGATTTAGTCTTCATCCAGCCCACTGGCTCCGCTGTTGTTAAAGCTTATGTAATGCCGACATCTGGTGGCTTCACAATTTTCTCTGATACTAACGTTAGCTTCTATTGGTACACATTTAAGAAGGTTACTTCTTTAAGTGCCCCTACTTCAACGTACGGAATTGAAGTATATGATGCGTCGGGTAATATTGTATTTAATCAGGATGTACTCGCAGCCCGTATTAAGGGACGAATAACAGGAACTGGTAGTGTAGCATTGTCCGGTAAAAGTTTATATGGTTTAGGTACTTTTAAATATAGCCTAATTACCTCAGCTCTCGCGCCTCGAAGAGGGAAGATCTATAATTGGGTGCATACGTGGAATGCTGCACGAGACCAAGTATCCTTTGGCTCTGCCTATACCTCAGGACAAGGATACCAAGCGTCTGGTGAGGCAGACTTAGATTCTGCCACATATATTGATAACTCTTTAATCTCAACACTTATACTAGAGGCACCTGACCCATGAGTGATGTACTTTTTCTTATAAAGGATGTAGGAGCGCCGATAGCAGGTGCAATAGCGATGGGTTACTTTATATTCCTAATACTAAGACAGATACTAGAAGGAATTGTAGATCAGATCAAAACATTAACAATGTTCTGTACTTCACTAGAGAACAGAGCACGCACAATGAGTAACGAGCTTATAAAGATCGATCTACTTGTTTCAGCAGCATTAGACTTACGTCCAGACATCGAAAGGATATCAAGGGCAGAAAATTTTATTGAAGATGGTAAATTAGACGTTAGGAGAGACTGATGGACGTAGTGGCTATAGGAGATGCGATAAACCAATATGGTTTTCCTACTATACT
>Ga0209816_1003720_pt1 | contig 10376 bp, 9 predicted proteins | sample CoawatmetaG01DNA_FD_187509 | JGI IMG/M metagenome (GOLD analysis project Ga0209816, IMG submission 187509) | Marine microbial communities from the West Antarctic Peninsula - Coastal water metaG017-DNA (SPAdes) (version 2) | ecosystem: Environmental > Aquatic > Marine > Coastal ... | reverse complement strand
CTATCGGTTAGGACTCCAGGTTTTCATCCTGGCAAGAGGGGTTCGATTCCCCTACGCGATGCCATTTTTTTTAATTAAAAAAGGCAAATTTTAATTAAAAGTTCTAAAGTAATACCAGAAAAACCCCTTGTCCCGTTCGTCTAGTGGCCCAGGACGCCAGGATTTCATCCTGGAAACAGGTAGTTCAAATCTCCTACGGGACGCCACTTCATAAGACTTATGTTCGATGATAGTATCACTATTAAATGGTCGCTAAATATCTAAATATATTTATCAGATTAGTCTATATAATAATTCAATTCAATTCAATAGTTTTTTCTATTACTTAAGATGAAAAGCTCAAATGTTGTTTACCATCAAGCATCCGTAACGCGGAAAAGGCGCAACAAGTTAAATAATCATCGCTCGATTGTTCTTTGGTTTACTGGTCTATCTGGATCTGGTAAGTCTACTTTAGCACATGCTTTAGAAGAAAAACTATTTCAAAAAGGCTGCAAAACATTTGTATTGGATGGTGATAATGTGCGGCATGGTTTAAATTCTAATCTTGACTTTAGTGAGGCTGGGAGGACTGAAAATATTCGACGTATTAGTGAAGTTAGTAAGCTCATGCTTGAATCTGGTTTAATTGTAATGACAGCGTTTATTAGTCCCTTCAATAAAGATCGTAATGAGGCAAGAAAATTAATTTCTAATAATGATTTTATAGAAATATACTGTAAAGCTAGTCTAGAAACTTGTGAGGCTAGAGATGTTAAAGGCCTTTATAAGCGGGCAAGGGCCGGAGAGATAAAAAACTATACAGGCATTGATTCCCCTTATGAGGCTCCTGAAAATTCGGAATTAATAATTGATACTGATAAAGAAACACTGGACGACTCAGTGTCAAAAATTATTAAATTTCTCGAAATAAATTCGGTGATTAGGTAAATTTATAAGTTTTTTCAAGAGTTTTTAAGTGTTTTCAAGAATTTTAATAAGTGGCTTTAAGTGTGCCTCATATTTCCTCCAGGCCTCAGAACTTCCTTGATACATCTTTTGTCTAACCTGCATTGAACTAGTTGTTTTTACAGCTCGCTTGTTAGTATGAAAGTTTAGGCATCTCTCATCCCATTCTAATTCACAATATTCTAATAATTTTTTAGTTTCTTCTTCTTGGTTTTTGGTTAAGTCTTCATAGCTAATATCATATATTTGATTAGGAAATAATTCATGCCAAAAAGCCATCATATGAGCATAAGAATTATAGAATTTTGCTAAATCTTCCATATTGTATGGAAAACCCAAGCCTTCAGCAGGAAAATAACGCTGATAAATTGACCAACAAATGGCCATAGCATCTCTTTTAAGGTGAATAATTTTTGCTTCTGGAAAGGCTTTTAAGATAAATCCTATATTTTCAAAGTTTGTAGGCATTTTGTCAGTAATAATGCTTTCAGAGACATTTAGGCTAAACAAGTTGTTTAAATATCCTTGACGTACTGATGAAAAGTTTTTATCAGAAAGGGAGTTATCATTGATTAAATTATCATTTATTATTGGGGCAACAAGGTTATTTAAAGCAGGCAATTCACCTGCACCATGAACCTTGGGATGACTGGAAATAATTTGTTCAACTAGAGTTGTGCCAGAACGAGGCATACCAACAATAAAGATTGGGCTGATAGCTGATGATTCATATGAGGGTGGTTTTTTATTACTAGATTTAAAAAGCTTACAATATGTTGAGTGTTTAATAAGATCTTTTTCAATAGAGTAATTTAATTCTTTTTTACGTAAATCATTACCTTCATTTAAGGTTTTAAATAATTCATCTTTCATTTCTAAATCTTCATAGGCTTTAGCTAAAGCAAAGCATAAGTGCACTCGGTCTGATTGACTGAGATCAGTGGAAGATAGAAGAGATTGCATATGGGTAAACTGAGTATCCTCTTCAGTATACTTTTTCATCATACCTAAATTACGATGTATCATAGTATTATTGGGCTGGATAGCTAGCCCTTGAACATAGCTATTAAATGCAGCGTCAGTTTGGCCAAGTTCTTTGAGAATATTACCCAGATTATTATGTGCATCAGCATAGTCTGGATTAATATCTAATACTTTATGATAACAATTAAGAGCTTCATCAGTTTGTCCAAGTTCATGATGAGAAACACCAAGATTATAGTATGCATCATCGTAGTTTGGGTTAACTGCAATTGCCTGCTTATAAAAAATAATTGCCTCACTAAATTCACCTAGATCTTTAAGGGCATTTGCAAGATTATTATGAGCCTCAGCGAACTCAGGTTCAATAGCTAATGCCTTTTCATAACTCTCGATTGCCTCATGAGTTTGACCAAGATCTTTGAGAATATTTCCTAGATTATTATGCGCATCAATGTAATCAGGTGCAATAGATAATGTTTTTTTATAGCTTTTAATTGCTTCGTCAGTTTGACCAAGATCATTGAGAATATTTCCAAGGTTATGATGTACCTCTGCATAGTCTGGGCTTATAGCTATTACCTTATAATAATGCTTAATTGCTTCATCAATTTCACCTAGTTCATGAAGTGCATTGCCCAAGTTATTGTGTGCTTCTACATAATCAGGTTTTATGGTTAATGCCTTTTTATAAGATTTAACTGCAACATCTATTTTTCCAAGCTCTCTTTGAGCAATACCAAGGTTATTATGAACTTCTGCGTAATTTGGTTGAATGACAAGTGCTTTTTCATAATTCTCAACTGCGGCTTGGGTTTGATTGAGCTCTTGAAAAGTAAGTCCAAGATTATAATGGGCATCGGCAAAGTTTGAGTTAATTACAATGGCCTTTTCAAAACTTTTAACAGCCATCTCTAGTTGACCGGAAGATTTAAGGCAAACTCCATCAATATTGTATAGAATTGATTCGTGGGGATGTTGACTTATTAAAGCCTCCACGCTATCGAGTGCTCCTTGGATATTCCCATTTGAGTAAAGCTCAATAACTGAGTTAATTTCAAATTGTAAGGAAATATGATCAGTCATTTTTAAATCTATAAGGAGTTGAGAGATTTTATTAGGGGCTCTAGATATCCTTCATATTTCTTCCAGGCCTCTGAACTCCCTTGATACATCTTTTGCCTAACCTGCAGAACACTTGCTGTTTTTACAGCTCGCTTATTAGTATGAAAGTCTAGGCAGTTCTCTTCCCACCCCAGCTCACAATAATCTAATAATTTTCTAGTCTCTTCTTCTTGATTAGTAGTTAGATTTTCGTAATTGAGATCATATATTTTATTTGGAAACATTTTATGCCAAAAAGTCATCATTTCACTGTATGAGGAATAATAATTGGCTAAATCCTCCATATTATTACCAAATCCAATGCCTTTTTGATGAAAATTATTTTTGTATATTGACCAACATATTGCTCTTGCATCTCTTTTAAGATGAATAATTTTCGCTTCAGGAAAAGCTTTCAAAATAAAGCCAATGAATCGATAGTTCATTAAGGCTTTATCAGTAATAATATTTTCAGAAACATTAAAACGAGAAAGTACTTCTAAATATTGTTTTCGAATCAATAAAAAGTCTTTATCAGAGATATTATTACTATTCTTATTTTTTGGTATTTCACTGTCCTTTAATCCAGATAAATTTGGAGTAAATTCAGGATCATTTTTTATATATTTAATAACTATAGGGGCTAAAATTTTTCGCATATATTGAATTTCTCCAGCCCCATGAACAGCACTATGGCTGGTAATGATTTGTTCAACTAGAGAAGAACCAGAGCGAGGCATTCCAATAATAAAAATCGGACGTAATTTTGATGGTTTATAAGAGGGAAGTTCTTTATTTATCAAAGCCACTGAGCTAAAAGTCTTTTTTACAAAATCTATTGTTTCTTGAGAATCCTCTAATGAATAATTTAATTCTTCTTTACGTAGGCGATTTCCCTCATGTAGGAATTTGAAGAACTCACTTTTCTTGTCTAAAGCTTCATAAGAATAAGCCAGAGCAAAGCAAAGGTTTATTCTATCTGATTGATTTAGATTACTCGAAGAAAGAAGTGATAGCATTTTATCTATAAGCTTATCATCTACTTCATTACCCTTCATATTAATAAGGTTAAAGTACGCAACTCCATAATTTGGATTAATTTTAATTGCCTTTTTAAAGCTTTTTATAGCATCTTTAATTTGCCCCTCTTCTTTAAAGGCAGTTCCTAAATTAACATGTGCTTGAGCATTATCTGGCTCATTCGCAATGGCTTTCTCAAAACACTTGGCAGCAGAATCCCTTTGACCAAGGTCTTTAAAAATATTACCTAAATTGAGGTGAGCTTGAGTGTACTGCGGATTCAGTTCTATTGCCTTTTTGAAATTTTTAACAGCATTGTCAAATTGGTCAATTTCTCTATTAGCAACTCCAAGATTATTAAATGCCTCAGCAAAATCTGGTTTGTATGCAACTGCCCATTCAAAATGCTCGACTGCATTATCATATTGATTTAAATCTAGAAATACATTGCCAAGATTGTTGTGGGCATCAGGATAATTTGGCTTAATTGCAATAGCTTTTCTATAACTTTCAATAGAGAGCTCTGGTTGTTCATTACCTTTTTGTACTACTCCAAGATTAAAATAAGCTTCAGCATAATCTGGTTTAATGGTTACTGCAGTTTTAAACATTTTTGACGCAGCATCCAGCTCACCTAATGTTTCATAACACACACCTAAAATGTTAAAAAGCAATGGAGTATTAGGATAGTTTTCATTTAAGGCTTTAATAGCATTTATTGCCTCTTGTATCTTACCACTAGAATATAGTGCTATAACCGAGTCTACTTGTTCTTTTGAGAGTGTAAGTGGTTGCAAAATTTTATTATTAATTATTTTTTTTATTAACTAAGCTTTAACTAGTCTTATTCATTGTCAAAGTTCTTACTTTTTATTATTTTACATATTATCTTAATTCTTGATGCCTATTTAATTATCTTAGAGTGGCTAGTTTTATAAAGATTTTTATTAATATTAAATTCTAATTTATAAAATATTAACAATATCAAGTTTAGTGAGTATATCAATTAAAATGATCATATGAAAACACTAAATATAATTATTCCAGAGAGAATGACAGGGTATAGGCTGGATGTTTCACTATCTGAAATGCTTCCTGATTATTCTCGTACAAAAATAACTGCGTGGATTAAATCTGGTGATGCTTTAATTAATCAAAAAATTTTTAAGCCAAAGGATAAAGCTAATGGTGATGAAGTTGTTTGTTTAACTTTAAACCAGAAGCAAAGTAATGACTGGATTGCTGAGAAAATTTCCTTAAATGTTGTTTATGAAGATGAGGATATTATTGTAATAAATAAGCAATTTGGGCTCGTTACTCATCCAGGTGCAGGAAATTGGAGTGGAACATTAGCAAATGCTCTTCTATATTATGACCCATCTTTATCTACTCTTGATAGAGCTGGTATTGTTCATCGATTAGATAAAAATACTTCAGGCTTAATGGTTATTGCTAGAAATGAAAAATCTCAAAAATATCTGGTTGAACAGCTTCAATCTCATTTAGTTGACAGGGAGTATTCTGCTATTGTCTATGGACATATGATCGCTGGAGGAACTATTGATGAGCCTATAGGCCGTGATCCTAAAGATAGAGTTAAGCAAGCCGTTTCAATGAGTGGAAAAGCTGCGATAACTCACTACAGAGCAATTGACCGGTTTAAAAGTCACACTCATGTGAAAGCAATTTTGGAAACTGGCCGAACTCATCAAATACGAGTTCACCTTTCTCATGTTGGGCATTCTTTGATAGGAGATCCAATGTATGGAGGCCGAGTACGTTTTCCAAAAAAAGCAAGTGAGGAGTTAAAGGATATTCTACTTAATTTTAAAAGGCAGGCGCTTCACTCAAAAAAATTAACTCTAACTCATCCTATTTCAGGAGAAGTAATGTCTTGGAAAGCGCCGCTTCCAGATGACATGACTGGGTTATTAGAAGTCTTGAAAAAATTCGATTCCTAATAATTTTGACTTATTAAAATTAATGAATTTTTTTCCAAATAATGTTAAATTACTTTCTACACCTAGATTTTTAGAGCGCGGGAGTAGCAAAGGTAACTTTGAAAATTTTAATTTAGCGCTTCATGTTGATGATAAGCTGGGCGCGGTATTGGCAAATCGTGAGTTATTGTTGAGGCACTATAACTTACCCTCTAAGCCAGTATGGATTAATCAAACACATTCTAATTTGAGTGTTAATGCTGACTCACTCTCATCAATAGTTGATGCTGATGCAAGCTATAGTAAAAAACCTGGAACTGTTTGTGGAGTTCTTACAGCAGACTGTTTACCAATATTTGTGAGTAATAAAGAGGGCACTGCTGTTGGAGTTGCTCATGCTGGCTGGAGGGGAATAGTTGATGGAATAATTGAATCTATAATTGGATCTTTTGATTGTAACGGAAAAGACTTAGTAGTTCACTTAGGGCCAGCAATTTCCCAATTATCTTTTGAAGTAGGTAGTGAGGTTAAATCTAAATATTTGTCTAAAAATAAAAATTTTGAAAATTGCTTTACTAATCTAAATAATAAATATTATCTTGATTTATATGACGCAGCAAGGGTAGTTCTTAAAAGCTTTGGAGTTAGTTCAATTAGTGGGGGTGATAGGTGTACCTATAAAGAGTCAGATCAATATTTTTCATACCGAAGAGATGGTAAATGCTCAGGAAGGATGGCACATCTAATATGGATAGATAATCCCTAAGTGGCAATTTATTTTTCTTTGCCTTTGACACTAAATTTCATTTCTCCACTCTCTTTTTCAAGTACGTAATAGTGAAGTGATTTCTCTTTGCGCTGCTTTTGTTGAGTGATACACCCACGAACTTCAAAATCACTAGTCAGTTTTATATCCTCATAGTAAGAGTTAAGACATCTCATTAGTTGGTCGTTGTTTTCGATAATATACTGACGAAAATAAAGCTCATCATTAAAATCAATAATGACATAAGCTTTATTATGAATTGGCATTCCTGGATCAACAATTATGATGCAATTTTCGCTAAATTCAGGGGACATCATGTCACCAATATTTTGGAGTGCATAAGGCTCTGAATTAGTAGAGCATGTACTTCGAAATAAAGCCTTAGGGTTATCTAATGTTGACATTTAGGACAATAATAAGTTGCTCGTTGATTTTGTACAATTTTTTTAATTTTACCACTGCATCTTTTACACGGCATGTCTTTACGGTCATAGACAGATAAGATTTGATAAAAATAACCAGCCTCACCATCCACATTAGAAAAGTCATTTAAAGTAGTGCCACCATTATTAATTGATTCTGTTAATACTTTTTTAATACACTTAACAAGAGTTTTGAAGCGCTTCTTTGATGTTTTCCCTGCCTCTCTTTTAGGTGATATACCTGCTAGAAACAAACTTTCTGATGCATAAATATTTCCGACTCCTACAACTACGTGACTATCCATAATAAATGTCTTTATGTTTTTTGTCTTACCAACGGACGAATTGAAGAGTGAGTTTTCATCAAACTCATAACTCAAAGGCTCTGGGCCTAGTTTTTTGAGAAGAGAGAGTTGTTCATCGTATTTTTGCCAAAGAATTGAGCCAAATCGGCGTGGATCATGAAAACGCATACTCGTTTTATTATCTAATTTGAGCTCAAAATGATGATGTTTTTTTAGAGGCTCAGCATCAGGGACAACGCTAATTGAACCCGTCATTCCAAGATGCATAACTAGTTGCCCATCACTAAAGTCAACAAGTAGATACTTTGCACGTCTTGATATTTTCTGGATAGTTTGGTTTTTTAAAGTATCTATTAGATGTTTAGGAATTTCCCAGCGAAGCTTTTCTTTATAGATATGAATAGATGTAATTATTCTATCAACAATTAAAGGCTCTAGACCCCGTCGGGTAGTTTCAACTTCAGGAAGTTCAGGCATTCGCTACTATTATTGGTCGTTAATTAATGCAATTTTTTTAGTCGCACCAAAGTCTGTTTTACCACTTCCTAATTTAGGAATCTCTTCTACACATATTACTTTTGCAGGATGGTGTAGTGGATTAATTTTAGCTTTAGTTAATAATATCTTAAGCTCATTTTTATTAATTTCTGCAGTAGAAAGAAGGACAATCTTTTCACCTTTTCGCTGATCTGGTAGGCATGTGGCTGCAATTTCTAGATCAGCATTATTGTAAGCATCTAGAATCTCCTCCTCAACTGTTGTCAGGCTGATCATTTCTCCTCCAATCTTAGCAAATCTTGAGTAGCGGTCAACAATTGTTAGAAAACCATCATCATCCAGGTGTCCTTTATCGCCTGAGCGGTACCACCTATAACCATCAATTATTTCGATTACCTCAGCAGTTTTTTCAGGCATCTTAAGATAACCCTTCATTATTTGTGGACCTCCTATTAATATCAGGCCGTCCTCACCAGTTGGTATTGGCTCAAGTGAGTCAGGATCAACAATGCGGAATTCAGTCCCACTAAAAGCCTTACCAACTGTACCTGGTCTATTTCTCAGTTGCGTATGCTTAGAGCCATCTAATTTGATGTCTGGCAAATTGACTGAGGCACCTGGAGATGTTTCAGTTGTTCCATACCCCTCAAAGATAGGTATATTAAATTTTGACTCAAAGCCATCTCTAACTTCAGATCTTAATTTTTCAGCTCCAGCAACAACAAGCCTTAATGAGCGCATAGATTCCACGCTGATTTTTTTACTAATTGTATACATCCTAAGAAAAGTAGGCGTGCCAACAAGAATTGTTCCAGAGTATTTTTTAATTCCTGAGGCTATTATTGCAACATCTTTAGGGTCTGGATGACAAACTATTGGGATACCTTCAGCAAGAGGCATTAGCGTGGTAATGGCAAAGCCAAAAGCATGGAAAGTTGGAAGGGTTGACATTACAACGTCAGTGCTGACCGCACCCAATTCAATTGCAGCTTGTTTGGCATTAGCGGCTAAATTGCTATGAGATAGCTCAACTCCTTTAGGAGAACCTTCACTTCCACTCGAAAACAAAATAGCAGCTGTATCATTCATTGAAACATCTTTAAAGTAATTTTTTTGTATTAGGCTTACTGGCATTAAAATTGCTTTTAATAAAGTTGTAAGTCTAGAAAAGGTTGATATCTCATCTTTAATATCTTCCAGCATAAGAAGTTTAGATTTTGGGAAAAATGATTCAAGCTCTATTCCTTTTTCAGACATTTTGTCTAAAAACTTGCGTGATGTATAGATATGCTTAACTTCAGATTGCTCAGCAGCAGATTGAAGCGCCTTCTTTCCTGCGGTGAAGTTAAGATTAACTAACGTCTTTCCAAGTGAGAGGATTGCCATCGAGGCAATAGCACCTCCCCCACTACTAGGTAAAAGGAGTCCAATATTTTGCTCAGGACTGTAAGATTCAATTTTTTTTGAAAATAGAAGGACTCCAGTCAAGAATTTCTTATGCGATATTTCAACTCCCTCAATATCAGCAACAGAAAAAGCTGTTTTTGATTTTTTTGCCTGTTTAAGCCAAGCTACATGAATAGGATCAAGGGTTGAAGGGTATTTTTGCCAGTCTTTGAAGGAAGTAGGATGGTTAACCATGTTAATTAGTTCCCAAGCATTGCTTTCTTCAAACTTTTCTGAATTGGATTTTTAGAAATATAGATTCCAAAAAATGCTTTTTTAAATTCAAGTCCAGGAATTGTGTCAATATATTTAGAATTTTTAAGGACATGTGTCCCTGAATCTGGGAGATAAGTAAATTCATAAAAATCACCAGAACCAACCTCCGTATTAAATGTGGAGTTTAGTTGGTCAATTTCTTTCATTATTGGTCCGGTATTATTTCCAGTCGATTTTTCTAGCCCTTCATTTAATGCAGTTTTCATCGCATCTGGGGTTACTAGGGATGACATAACATCGATTCGTATAGACATTGGTGCGTCATTGTTAATTATCTCATCAGCATTGTTGCTAGCAGTCTCTAAATATAGACTACTTTCATAAACTTTCATGAAGAACTTTATTCTTGTTCCATGACCATTAAGTGTTAGTTTGGTTTCTTGATATTCCATATCATTAGGTAGGTCAATAGCAAACAATTGCGTTATTGAAAATAAACCTAAAAATACAATAAGGGTTGATAAGAGTTTTTTAGAATTAATAAACATTGATATATTCCTCACTATTTTTTTTAAAATTGATTAGTTCCTATTATAAATATAAATTACAAAAAAACATTTAATTAATAATGAACAATTTATAATAATGACTTTATAACTAAAGGAAGTTATTTTTATGAATCCATTAACCTCTGTTAAAGGCACTATCGCTTCAGGCTTTGTTTTAGCAA
>Ga0209816_1003716_pt1 | contig 10385 bp, 9 predicted proteins | sample CoawatmetaG01DNA_FD_187509 | JGI IMG/M metagenome (GOLD analysis project Ga0209816, IMG submission 187509) | Marine microbial communities from the West Antarctic Peninsula - Coastal water metaG017-DNA (SPAdes) (version 2) | ecosystem: Environmental > Aquatic > Marine > Coastal ... | reverse complement strand
AAATAAAATCATCATACTCACCATTTGCAGCATAATCAGCATTATTAATATAAATAGAGTTAGTACTATTATATCCTGCTGTATTTGTAAGTTCCCATGTTTTATCACCATCATTATTTTCAACACTCCAATTTGCAGGCAAACTGCTATTTTGAAAATCCTCATACAAAGGTAATGATATACCAAGACAATTACAGGAGTTCACACAATCATTATAATTGCTATAAGTACCATTACCGTTTGCGGGATCAATACACGCTCCATTAACACAATTCCATGAAGGACTTGGAGCAATTCCACTGCATAAATTATGATTTAGTAAATTACTTCTATATTGATTAATAGCAGATATCATTCTCGTATTTTGTCCCGAAGTAAACATATTCATACAAGCATCATTAGTGTAATCCATGTAGTTCATAAACATATCTCCATTAGAATTTGATGTATTACAACTATTAGCATTGTGAGGAAAACTAGGACACGAATAATTTTCTTCTTCTTGAGTTGGAGTATCACTAACATTATCATTACCACAATTACCACCACCACCCCATATGTGGTCAAGATTTAACCAATGACCAACTTCATGAGTTGCTGTTCTACCTTTATTGTATGGCGACTGTACAGGTCCAATTGTACCAAAATACTTATATCCAATAACAACTCCATCTTGTGGGTTATTAAAATTAGAAGGAGGCGTTGCGTAACCAAGAATACCACCTGATAAGTCACAAACCCAAATATTTAAATAATCATCCTGATTCCAAGGATCAATACCTCCACTTGATGTAGATTTCATATCACTACCATTAATAGAGAAAGAAGTCTGAGATGTTTGTGTTCTCGTTATACCATTAGTAAAAACTCCGTTTGGATCAGTAGTTGCAAGACAGAAGTCTATTTCTGAATCTGCAGCTATATTCTGCCAAACAGAAGGCGTATTAATGGCATCTACATTTGTTCGTCTAAAATCAGCATTTAACACATCCATTTGAGAAAATATTTGTGCATCAGAAATATTCTCAGTGTTTGTATTCCAAACAACATGTATTACAACAGGAATAGTAATTATATTTTTATTAATAGTATTTGGGTTGTTCTTTATCCATTTCTGAGTCTGGGAGTTTACTTTCTGCCTCTGGACAGCATATTCTGGATATTTTTCTTCTAATAAATCTGAGTACATATCAGTTGCACATCTTTCTTGAGAATAACTAAAAATTGAGGAAATTAATAGTATTGCTAATGTTGTTTTTTTCATGATGTAAATGTAATGTTAATTAATCAAATGTATTTTAAATTAATTAAACTATCTTATTCGTTCAGTTTACTCAAACTAGTTTAAACTCAACATTACGATAATAATTTATTTCTTAATAAATTTTATGTTTCTATCTGCTATTCTAATATTATAAATTCCACTAGCTAAATGATTTACATTTATCTCTGTACTGGAAGTCTTTACAACTCTAACACCCATAATATTATATATCTCCTTTACTCCTTTATTATTAATTGTTATATGATCTATTGCTGGATTTGGAAAAAGAACTAAATTATCAACTTCATCATTTTCTGAAATTGGAGTAGCATCAAAACAAGAAGTTGAAGTAGTATTAGTCATAAACGGTTCTAATGCAGTAATTCCTGGATAATCACATTCATATCTGAAACCTTTAAGACCTCCGGAAGTAGGGCCCCAAAGGATAGTGCCCAAAGAATCCACTTCATACATTGTACCTGACCCTCCTCCTCCTTGCCCTAAAGAAGCATTAACAAAAATATTACCATTTGACATTCTATCAGAAGCTGATTGACCATCAGCTGAATAAGGAGAACCAGAAGTACATTCATATCTAGTTGTATATGAGCTTGGAGAAAAAGGTTGGCCTGAACTTCTCAAGTAAGTATTTGTATTATCATCCCATGGTGTTTCAATTCCATCAATAGCAGATTGATTATTACTAACACCACTATTATTAAAAATCTGTAAAAAACCTCCGTTTGGCCTACCATCATTAGTAATCCAACGAACATCATGAACTGCATTAGGAATAACTTGTGCTCCTGTCATTTCATAATTAGAAGGATTTCCCCATCTGTATAAAATATCACCTCCCATTCCTGAATTACCTCCAGAATGTGTAGCCGCTGCTGCAGTAGTTGTACTATGATCAATAATATAGATTTCAGATGCAAAACGAGATGAGAAAACAATCTGATCTAAATCTTCATTATAATCAACTCCATTTACATGGAACCAATCTCCACTACCACCTGACAACATATTTATATCAATCAATTCAGGATTATCAGAAATATTTGCAACATAATTGGGTTTACTAGCATCCGTATCTTGACACATATGATCCCATATATACCATTCCCAAACAATATTAGCACCACCATTTCCATCATCTTCTAGTTCAATAAAATGAGTTGGCCATTTTTCAGAACTTGCATTATTAAATCCTGCTGCGTTTAATTCTGTTGAGCTCTTTTTCTCGTAAGCTGTAAGCAAAACATTATCACCTACTAATGTTAAATCATGATGACTAATATGATCATTATCTGCATAATCAAAACTCCATACAATAGATCCATCTGGTGCAATTTCTTGAACCTGACCAGCTCCAGAAGCTATATTACCAGTGCTAAATACACTAGTATTTCCTTTAGTGCCTCTCACTAGATTTCCGTTTTCTTTTAATTGAACTGTATAGTTACATTCTGTTGACATATTCCAAGTATGCGCTAAATTCTGATTTTCATCAATTAGATATGTGGTATTACCCCCCCCCTCATTGTAAAGGGCAAATCCATTGAAATTTTGAGCACTTGTTAATGTAACTATAAAAAGTGCTAATAAAGTAAATCGTATTTTTTTCATTTTTTTATTTGAGTGGTAAAATTTATTTATCAAAAATAAGTAAAAGACTAAAGAAAGGTTTGAAATGTAAACCACATTAAATTTGTTCTTATGTACTCAAATAGATTTTCTTTGCTTTCTCCCAATAAATATCCATCTCTGTTAAACTCATTTCAGACATATCTTTTCCTTCTTCCTTTATTTTATTTTCCATTATTTGGAAACGCTTTATAAATCTTTTATTTGTCCTTTCCAAAGCATCTTCAGGGTTCACATTAATAAACCTAGCGTAGTTAGTAAGTGCAAAAAGCACATCACCAAATTCTGATTCTATTCTATCATTATCTCCTTTTTCTATCTCTAACTTTAACTCTTCTATCTCCTCTAATACCTTATCCCAAACCTGTGATTTTTTCTCCCAATCAAAACCAATTCCTCTTACTTTTTCTTGAATTCTAAAGGCCTTTACAATTGCTGGTAAGGATTTTGGCACACCCTCCAAAACAGATTTATTACCTTCCTTTAATTTTAATTTCTCCCAATTTGCCTTTACTTCTTCTTCATTAGCCACTTTTACATCACCATAAATATGAGGATGCCTATGCACCAATTTATCACATACACTATTTATAACATCAGCAATATCAAAATCATTTGTCTCACTTCCTATTTTTGCATAAAAGACAATATGTAAAAGAAGATCCCCTAATTCTTTTTTTATATCTACCATATCTTTCTCCAAAATAGCATCTGAAAGCTCATATAATTCCTCAATGGTAAGGTAGCGCAAACTATCCATTGTTTGCTTTTTATCCCAAGGACATTGTACCCTTAACTCGTCCATAATTGTTAGCAAACGAGCAAATGCTTTTGTTTTGTTTTCCATAATTATTTATTCTATTACAAACATAAATATTCCTAGCATTTATAGTAATTTTACGTAAAAGTATTTACCATGAAATTTTTAACAGTTTTCCTAATTACTATTTTTATGCTTGCCTTTGTTTTTGCAGGAATTGGTGTAAAAATATTACTAAAAAAGAATGGGAAATTTGCAGGCACCTGTGCAAGTCAAAGTCCTTTCTTAAATAAAGAAGGGGAAGCTTGTGGAATATGTGGTGCTAGTGCAGAAGAAAAGTGTAAAAATGAAGAGGATTAATTAATAATTCTCTTTTTCATTGACGAACTAATATAGGTTTTCCAATCTCCATTCTTATCCGTATAAACAATATATACCTCTAATTGATCATCAAGATCTTGGATTATTTTTTTTATTTTTTTTAATCCCATCGCCATAAAAGCAGTAGCATAAGCGTCTGCTAAAGAACAGCTGTTAGTCACAACGGATACGCTTAACAAACGGTTTTGAGCAGGAAAACCTGTCTTTGGATTAATTGTGTGAGAATACTTAACTCCATCTTTAATATAAAACTTCCTGTAATTCCCAGAAGTTGCTAAAGCCTTATTTTTTAAATCTAAAATAAATTGAAAACGTTCTTGAAAATCAATATCTTTTGAAGGCTTATCAATACCTACTCTCCAAACATTGCTATCTGCATTAACTCCTCGAGCTTTGAGTTCACCCCCAACTTCAATCAGATAATTTATCACCCCCTTTTCTTCAAGCAGCTTGGCAATCAAATCGACGGAAGTTCCTTGAGCGACTGCATTAAAATCAAGTTCTACTCCTTGAGTTAAAACGACTGCACTATCTTTCCAAATAACTTTATCTATCCCTACCTTTTTCATTATTTTCTGAACAGCAAATGAATCTACATTAACTTCATTCTTATTATTGTTGTAGAAACCCCAATATTCCACCAAAGGTGAAACAGTGTAATCAAAATAACCATCGGTATTTTTTGCTACATGAAGAGCATCAAAATAAACAAGATTAAAAATTTCATCCACTGTAACTTCAATACCATTATTTAAATTTGAAATAATAGAGTAAGGCTTATAAATAGAAACCGAACTATCAATTCTGGAAAGCAAACTCTCAATATGACTCTGAAAATCCTTGCCACTATTGGATAAATATTTTATATGGTAATAAGTCCCTTGTGTTTCTCCTGTATTAGTAACCAATATATGTTTATCCGAGTTGGAACAAGCACATAAAATTAAAATGAATAAATAGATGGTGTTTTTCATAGGACCAAAGATAAATGATAGTAACCAAACATTAGATAAGCAAAATAAGAAAAGTTTAAAAACTTAGAAAGAACCGAAGAACAGTATATATTATTTATCCTCCAAAATCATCAAACCTAACATTTTCATCAGGAATACCCCAATCATCTGCCATTTTAAGAACAGCCTGATTCATCATTGGCGGACCGCAAAAATATAACTCAATATCTTCAGGCTCTTCATGTTTTGTTAAATATTGATCTATTACCACCTGATGAACAAAACCAACAAAACCATCTCCTTCTTTATCATTCATGTCTTTCATTTCAGTCCAATTATCTGATTCTTGAGCATCAGAAAGCACTAAGAAAAACTTGAAATTTTTAAATTCTCTTTCTAAAGACCTGAAGTGTTCAATATAAAATAATTCTGCTTTTGATCTACCTCCGTACCAGTAAGAAACTTTTCTACCTGTTTTTAAAGTTTTGAATAATTCATATAAATGTGATCGCATTGGAGCCATACCAGCACCACCACCAATATATAACATCTCAGCTTCAGTATTATTTATAAAGAACTCACCATAAGGGCCTGAGATAGTTACTTTATCACCTGTTTTGCAACCAAAAATATAAGAAGATGCAACTCCAGGGTTAAGATCAGCCCAAGTATTTTTATCCCTATCCCATGGTGGAGCAGCAACTCTAACATTCAACATGATTTTCCTACCTTCAGCAGGGTAAGAAGCCATAGAGTAAGCTCTTACAACTTCTTCCTCGTTCTTCATGACCAAATGACGCATAGCAAAATTACCTTCTCCCCAATCCTTATCAAATTTATTAGGTTCACCTGGATGGTCATCAGGATGAGCTGTAATATCCATTGCTGAAAAAGGAATTTCACAATTAGGGATTTCAATTTGAATATATCCACCAGCCTCATAAGGCATATCTTCAGGAACCTCAACAATAAATTCCTTGATGTAAGTAGCTACATTATAATTTGAAACTACAGTTGCTTCCCATTTCTTAACTCCAAACACTTCTTCTGGAATATGAATATCCATATCCTCTCTCACCTTGACTTGACAACTCAACCTGTAGTCATTAGCAATCTCTTTACGAGAAAAATGAGGTGCTTCAGTTGGCAAAATACTTCCACCACCTGAAGAAACTTGACAAGTACATTGGATACAAGTTCCACCACCACCACAAGCTGATGGTAAAAAAATACCTTCATTACTTAGAGTACTTAACAGTGTATTTCCACCATCCACTACAATTTCCTTTTCGCCATTTATCTTAATTGTAATTTTTCCTGAGGGCGTTAGCTGAGTTTTTACAAAAAGTAAAACTCCTACTAAAGTTAGTAGTACCAAAAGGAATACCACTATACTACTTACAATCGTTGTTATGCTTAATAATATCATTCTTTTTTCTTCTTTTTGAAATTAAAGTTTAATTCCCATAAAACTCATAAATGCTATCCCCATTAATCCTGTAATGATAAAAGTTATTCCCAATCCCCTTAAGGCTGGAGGAACATTTGAATATCTAATTTTTTCTCGAATTGCAGCAATTCCAACAATAGCTAGAAACCAACCAACTCCGGAACCTAATCCAAATACTGTAGCTTCTATTATTGTTGTGTATGCTGTTTCTTGCATAAAAAGTGATCCTCCTAAAATAGCACAGTTTACTGCAATAAGAGGTAAAAATATACCAAGAGAACTATATAATGCCGGTGAGAATTTTTCTAGAACCATTTCTACTAACTGTACCATTGAAGCAATAACAGCAATAAACATAATAAAAGAAAGAAAAGATAAATCAACTTTTAGAAAATCTTCTGACAACCAAACTAGTGCACCTTCTTTTAGAACATAATTTTCTAAAAGGTAATTTATAGGTATGGTGATACCTAAAACAAATACTACTGCAGCACCCATACCAACTGATGTTTTAACTGTTTTGGAAATCGCTAAATAGGAACACATTCCTAAAAAGTAAGCGAATACCATGTTGTCAATAAAAATTGACTTGATAAATATATTTGCTAATTCTTGCATATCTATTATTATTTAGATTCTACTAATTTAATATTTCTAACTCTCTGTATCCAAATAATTATCCCAACAGTTATTAATGCCATAGGAGGTAAAATCATCATACCATTATTCTCATAACCTAACTCATAAATACCTAATGATTCTAAAACTGGGTAACCAAACAAAGTCCCTGAACCTAAAAGTTCACGAAAGAAAGCTACAGCAATTAGAATCCAAGCATAACCAAAAGAATTACCAAGTCCATCCATAAAGGAATCCCAAGGACCATTTGCCATACCAAAAGCTTCTAATCTACCCATTATGATACAATTCGTAATAATTAGCCCTACAAATACAGATAGCTCTTTACTAACATCATAAACAAATGCTCTAAGCACCTGATCTACTAGTATCACTAAAGTAGCAACAACGACTAATTGTACAATGATTCTAATTCTAGAAGGGATTACTTTTCTCATGAGAGAGATAATTACATTCGCAACAGATAATACTACCAGAACTGATAATGCCATTACAATTGCAGGTTTTAATTGTACTGTAATTGCTAATGCAGAACATATACCTAATACTTGTACTGTAATTGGATTATTATCATCAAGTGGATCACTTAATAATTGTTTTGTTCTTTTAGATAATAAGTTAGATTTACTCATGTGCTTAATTTATATTTGAATTATCAACTAATACTAGTGAATCTAATTGATTAAAAACTAAATCCAGCTCATCAGTTTGACTTAATGTGCTAAAATATGGCAAATACATTCTTAGTCTTTCATCTAGCATATCGGAAACACCATCAGAAGTAATTGTCCCTCCAGAAATACCATCAACACCATGCATATCGCTATCTTGAGCCCCTCCTTTAATAACTTTAATAGAAGTAAACTCCTCACCTTCAAAAATTGTTTTTCCTTTAAATGGATCCTCGAATGAGGCTCTATTTATCTCAGCTCCTAACCCTGGAGTTTCTGATTTGTGATCAAAAACAGCACCAAATACAGAGTTTAAATCTTCTTCTAAAGAAATAAAGCCCCAAATCGGACCCCAAAGACCTTTACCTCTTAATGGAATAATATAACGAGTTACACCTTCAACATTACTAATAAATAAAGGTAATAGCTGAGCGTTTGCATCCTTCTTCATTTCAACCCCTAAATCAACATCAAAAGCAGAACCTTCAACTTTCTCTCCTTTTACATTAAGAACCAACTCACTTTTAATATAAGTGTTATAAATTTTTTCTGCACCATCTCTATCAATAGTAACTCCAACAGAACTTAAAATATTTTGTTTCTTTTCCAATTCTACATTTCTATCTTGAAAAGGCTTCAATTCAATAGCAGCTGTAGAAAGTAGTGCAGCTACAATGATTACCATTATTACTGTAAAACCGAAAGTGTTAGAGTTTTTATTTACGTCCATTTTTTATGTTATTAATATTACAGTATTGAAAATATTGAATTTTTATATTAAACAAATACTATTATCTTTTAATTTATTCTTTGTAATCTTTTTTTAATACTTGCATCTACAATATAATGATCAATCAAAGGAGCAAATACATTCATTAATAAAATCGCTAACATCATTCCTTCAGGATATGCTGGATTAAATACTCTAATAACAATTGCAAAAAAACCAATTAACAAGCCATAAATAATCTTACCTTTATTAGTCTGTGATCCACTTACAGGGTCAGTTGACATAAACACAGCACCAAAAGCAAAGCCTCCAATTAATAAATGAATATGAGCTGGTGTGCTCATAAGGAAATTTACTCCCCATAAGTTGAATAATAAAGCAGTTAAATATCCCCCTAAGAAAGTTGATAATATAATTCTCCAACTACCAACTCCTGAAAAAATTAGAATTAAGGCTCCAATAATAATTGCTATAAAAGAGGTTTCTCCGACAGATCCAGGTATATATCCTATTAAAGCATCATTAAAGCCCCATTTTAAATTATCCCATGAAGAAGTGTTTGATGCCAAAGCACCTAAAATTGTTTCTCCAGAATAACCATCTGTTCCTGCACCGTGAACCCATACCTTGTCACCTGACATATAAGATGGGTAAGCAAAAAATAAAAATGCTCTAGCAGTTAAAGCAGGATTTAATATGTTCATTCCAGTACCACCAAAGACTTCCTTTCCAATTACTACAGCAAAAACTACCGAAACTGCTAGCATCCACAAAGGAACATCAACAGGCATAATTAAAGGGATTAACATACCTGTAACCAAATATCCTTCATTAACAGAGTGTCCTCTAGAAATTGCGAATGCAAATTCTACTGATAAACCAACAGCATAAGAAACAACTAAAAGTGGTAAAAATTTCCAAAATCCAAAAATTAAATTATTTAGAAAATTTGTTTCAGCAGAAATAGCACTGTAATATTGATCACCAATATTCCACATTCCAAAAATAATACAAGGAATTAGTGACAACACAACAAAAGCCATTGTTCTTTTTAAATCTACTGCATCTCTAATATGAGATCCCGATTTTGTAGTATGATCAGGAACAAAAAGAAATGTTTCAAAAGCATCATATGCTGGGTACATTTTTTCAAGTTTACCACCCTTAATAAAAAGTGGTTTTACTGATTCTAAGATATTCTTAACTAATTTCATTTTAACTATTTTCTTTTCTTACTAATTCAAGTGCATTACGAATTATAGTTTGCACCTCAATTTTTGAAGTACAAACAAACTCACATAATGCAAAATCTTCAGGTGAAACCTCGTATATCCCTAAATTCTCCATCAATTCTATATCTTCTATCATACAAGCTTTTATTAAATGAGCTGGAAATATATCCATAGGCAAAACCTTTTCATATTCACCAGTCATAACATAAGCTCTCTCTTCACCATGCATATTAGCATTTAAAGAATATTTTTTAGATGGAGTTAGCCATGATAAAAATGTTTTAGATGATGAAAACTTATGTAATCCAGGTAAAATCCATCCTAGAAACTCTTGTTCCCTTCCTTCTTCAATAACAGTAATTGTTGTGTCATAAAAACCTAAAGTTCCATTTACATCAATATGTTTCCCTGTTAAGATATCTCCTGATATAATTCTATTATCGCCCTCATTAATGTTATCCAATAATAAATTAGCAATTTTAGCGCCAGCAATAGTCCTGTAATATTTAGGTTTTTTAACCTGAGAACCTGATAAAGCAACAATTCTTGACACATCATACTTACCTTCTGTAAATAAGCGTGCAATTGCAATTACATCTTGTGGCTGCAAGTACCAAACAATATCACCTTTATTGATAGGGTTAATATGATGTATTTG